>CEUY01017244.1_pt1 | contig 14579 bp, 10 predicted proteins | sample 361481 | NCBI WGS metagenome assembly CEUY01 (sample SAMEA2622737, study PRJEB7988) | marine metagenome | isolation source: saline water (ENVO:00002010), including
TAGTTTGATATGAGCAAGGTTAATGGTTTCATATGTTCTTATTTCGTTAATATACTCAGTTTCAAAGTCGTCTATGACTATCGGTAAGTCAGATATGACGCCTTTCAAATTGACTTTGCTACCCACCTTCTGAGTTGCCAAAAAAGGTTTTTGTGGCTCTCCAAAAGCACAATAAATTGAAAGGAGGCTAATGTCTCTCTTATATGACGGCCCAACTTCACGACGCTCGCCCCTTAATTTGTAATCGAGAAAGACTTCTTCACTTTGTATAGCGGTAATGGTTGGAAGATAAGATTCCCCAAAAACTAATTCTTTATTTAAATAGTACGTTTCCCATTTAAGGATGTTGCCTTCATAGTCAAACATTCCCAAAGCGTTATATTCTTCCTCGCTACTAATGGTCATTGAAGGTGTAGGCGTTGAGCATCCCACCAGCAATATCATTATTAGAAGTACATATTTCATGCTGGTTATTGTTCTTCTCCACAAGACATACAACATTTAGTCATCCGGACATTGTAGGGCAGTAGTTGGGAAAAGAAATAGTATTTTCACCTGCCACTACTCTAATAATTGAATCGCATACTCCAGATAGTCAGCCGTCACAGACAAATATATCTGCGTATTATTCAAAATTGTGTGGGCAGTACGCAATCGTATATGTATAGTGCAGGTACGAACCCTCTTTGCATCCTTGACTAGATACCCGCCGTAAAAGACAATGTTTGTTGCAAAAAATTAACCAAGGCGAGGTGGACGATGGTGGTGTTTCAGCGGTCGGTTAGTCGGTAAAATGGACGAAACCGCTGTAATTAATACCCTGTAACCGAGGGTATCCTTTGAGAAATAAGGGCCCGTAGCTCAGTGGTTAGAGCGGTCGGCTCATAACCGATTGGCCGTAGGTTCGATCCCTACCGGGCCCACCACAATAAATAAGCGTGTGGAATTTATGAAGTTTATTAAACTTTTGTTTATGATGGTAGTCGTCGCCATATTTTCCGTCAGCACAATTCATGCAGACGGAGTAGAAGATGAAACAAAAGAAGTTCTACGCGGAGCTGTCGACGAATACAATCTATCAGTACATATGGTCCCACCTGAGCCTAAGCTAGGACAGGTGCAATTTAGGATTTTCCCCACTGACAGGACTACTGGGGATCCTATTGAGAAAGCGATCATGACTGTAATTATTAGACACGACGAAGAAGCTTTTCAATCCAGAGCCGTAAACACGCCTTCCGTACCTAATATGTACGTGGCGAATCTAACTTTTGAAAAAGAAGGCACATGGCAAACTGAAATAAAAATCTCTACTTTACCAGGAAGAGAGTCCTCAGTTTATTTTCCATTAATAATAATCGGTGACAACACCGTTTCCGGCACTGCAGCAGGCGTGTTTTTCTTGTTTGTATTCCTAGTTTTGGTGTGCGGATCAGTTTTCCTAACACTGAGGTACAGAAAAAAACAAGTCATTCGTCAATGACAAGTGGTTCATCATCATGAATTGCAGTAGCTGTTAATTTCCCATCCCTTATCTGATAGTCTACAGAAATTGGCGCCGCTGTAATCATATGGTCTCTCAAATGAGCCGGAGTGAATTTTCCATAAGCGCCGTCTAAATGGATCACGTGCTCTAATCCTGAATTATCCAGAAGGATTATAGTTTTAGTTTCCAGTAACGATTGAGACTGAACCTCAATAATTATCCCTTTAATAGAAAGGTCATCTAAATCAATTTCACTGTCTGATGCAGTACAAGCTAATAATAAAAATATCGGTGCGGCTAAAACCGGTAAAAATACCTTTACCAACTGCATATTTTGATCCTTTAAACAGTTTTGAGTCATGGATACACGATACATAGCCATAAACTCTGTGAAGATAACAGATTTATTCCTTCAAATTTATCAAAAAATGAACCTAATTCTAATTGACCATCTGCCCCTCTGTAACTAACGTCTAACGTAGGGGGCTTTTACATGAAACTTTTTATCAGGGCAATATTTTTGTCAGCCATTATAATGGCGTTTACTATTCCAATTAGCACTATAAAAGCTGACACAAGTAGCAGTGTAAATCAAAGAATAACAATAGTCGCAATAGACGATTTTCACGCTGCATCTAACGAGTCAATAACAAATGCAATATATTCCCTCAATGGTGTGATTGCAAATTTTAAGAACAACGACACTCTCTATATCTCATTTATGAGCGACCCGAAGACTATGCTTGGCCCTTATCGGGGCCCAAACCACGATATTAATCGGTTTAAATCCATTCTCGAGAAGGAATTGTCTGGCAGTATGCCTTCTTCGAAACTCGATGTTTCTCAAGTCGTCACGGAAGCATATAACTTGCTCGCAACGGTGGGCGCCCCAAAGGGTTCCGGAATAAAATTAATAGCTGGAAGCGACATCTCCATGACTGCGAAAGATTCTGCAAAATTTCTTGATCCTTTATCAGATGTATTCAATGCCAATAGTTGGGAAATCACAGGTATATTGCTACCCTCGGCCTCTGAATCGATGGGAACTCTACTAAAAAACATGTCTGAAAAATCTGGCAATAAATTTTTCAACATATCATCGATTGATGGTCTCAAAAGTTTCACAGATCATGTAATGACCACAGACAATCTTGGATCATTACAAATGGCCAGTGCGGACAACTTGGTTTCTGAAGAAACTTTGACCGAGAATATTAGTGTTGCTCCTGGCACAAAAAAAATGACGATGATATTTTTTAAGGAAGCGCTTGGAGGATCCCTCAAACTCAAAACTCCGTCCGGAAACGAAATTTCCGTAAATGATGCAGAATCTTACAGCAGCATAAAAACCCCAAATGTAGTTTTGTGGAACCTAAGCAATCCCGTTCCCGGAAACTGGACGGTTGATATATCCGGAGTATCTGGGCAATTTTCATCATGGCATGTTGCATCCAACAAATACAGCCTTAATTTAAATGTGGGAAAAACCATTCCTATCGGTCAATCTGCGTCAATAATCGCTTACGTCGCTGACGGAGCAACCATGATAATCCCTGAAAACGGTGCCTCAATTCAGGCTACTGTTACAGATCCGTCTGGTACCAGTGTCATATACCAACTAAATGACGATGGTAAAGAAGGAGATGTAACGCCAGGTGATGGATATTTCTCAACCACAATCCCTACTTTGACAACCAACGGAGAATATACAGCTTACCTTGAACTCAAATGGATCGATTCAGCTTATTCGCTGAAACAAACCGTGGCGTTCCAGGCTCAACCATTTCCAAAAATGGACGTAACTTTCAATAATCTCGATCAACTCCGACCCGGGGAACGTAGTAACGTTGCTTCTATATTCACAAATATAGAAGGTCAACCATACGCGGTAGACCCAGACGCCATAACAATTAGTCTTTTGGACAACCAAATCATTGGGGACTTTGAACTTATACCTAGAAGTTCTACAGCAGATGGGCGAGGTTGGATGTTCGATGTGATTTTCACCCCAGAATCCGATGGGATATCGTCGATATCAATTTCAATGGACTTAATGTATGGAGGGATTAGTCATTCTGACAGAATAAATGCTGCCACTCTGATAGTAGATAAAATTCAGATTGTAATTCCACAAACAGCCCCGCAGAAACCTTCTCCTGTCAATACCACTATACCTTCGCCCCCTGCGCCTGAAATTACAATTCCTCCTCAGACTGTTGCTATAGGGGTGATAGGGATACCAATAGCTATTATTGCTTTGGTTATCGCCGCTATTCTTTATATTAAGTCCCAACCAACACCATATGGGACTATAAAAAACGAGTTTGGGGAAACCATGGTAGATTTCGAATCTATGCAAAGATCATTGATTTCAAAAATACTATTTCCTAGTAAAGTAAGAGGTAAAGAAACTAACGTTCCAGAACTAAAAGGCATTACATTTCACTTTGCCCGAGAAGGTGTGAAGATACAAAGTCTAAACGTATCACCTACAGTAAGACTAAATAATGAACCAATAATAGGCGACGCTAAATTAAATGATCAGTCTTGGATTGGTTCTCAAGGAAAATTATTCAGTTTCTTATCAGCTGGGAAACTAGTACAAGCCTAAGTTTTCTCTCAATACGGGAAAGGAGTATTTCCAAATAATCTATTCCTGTATTGAGACTGACTTAATTACGTCGCCAGGTGTTTTAGCACTACCTGGGTCTCTAACTGAAATAGATTCCACTACATCCATACCAGCTACAACTTTACCGAACACAGAATGACAGGAAGTTCCCGGTTCAGAGCAATTCTTCCCCTGCCCGTTTAGTTCAAATCCATCAAGAAACTCTGTAGCCCTAAACGTTATAAAAAACTGACTACCATTGGTTCCTTTTCCATCGATCATCCCCTTGTTCGCCATCGAAATTACCCCCGCGCTATCGTGTCTGGCATCCAAGTGAAATTCATTGTCAAAATAATATCCAGGATTCCCTGGATTGCCATTTGTTCTATCTCCGCCTTGAGCCATAAATCCCGCGATGACACGATGAAATGTTGTGCCGTCGTAATAACCTTCTCTCGCTAAGAATACAAAATTATTTACGGTTTGTGGGACTAACTTTTCATATAAATCTATAGTAAATTCACCACCTTTTTCCATAGTGAAAACAGCTTTATAGTCCTTTGACGTATCAATAAGTTGCTCGGGGGATTCTGTATATACAAACGGATTAGATTTCCCTATCTGCGTTTGTACTCCTCCAGTGTCTTCATCGCTTTGGCAGGCAACTAACACGAACATAAAAACGGCAGAGGTTATAAATAAAAGCACACTTCTCATTTGCATATATCTGGTCTCCATAAGAACCTCATTTAAAAATATACCAACTTAGTCCAGCATATCTATAATAGCTTTTAGGGCAATATAGTAACCAAAAAGCCCAAACCCCGTGACAGTCCCTTTACATACTGGTGCTATTTGAGAAACACTCCCTCTGGATGCAGGGTTGGAAATATGCACCTCCAGCGTCGGAAATTCAACCTGGCTGATAGCTGCTGCTAACGCCGGATGGCCAGAAGAATACCCTGCGGGATTTATTATAGCTGCGTCGTAACCATCTATATGTGACTGATAAAATTTATTTATCACCTCACCTTCTATATTGGAGTGAAATATATCCACCTCCACATCTAGATCGTTGGCATACTTCACAATTTGGCTACTATAGTCCTCCATAGTTGCAGTTCCAAAAGTCTCTATCTGGGAAACACCTCTCATATTTATACCGGCACCATGCACCACCAATATCTTTGTCATTCCAATCTCCATTATTGATTTTTACAGAGGTCAAAAAGTTTAACACATAGGTCATGTTTAACAATTCAATCTAAAGCAGATATACATGCCCTGACTATGCTCTGAACATCCGTACCGTACTCACCATACAATTCATCTCTGTTTCCTGATTGGCCCCAGTCAGATACTCCAAGAGGAATGGTTTTACTGCCTAAGGCCCCCCCAACCCATGCCAATGAATGCGGATGAGCATCGACGACAGTTACAACTGGGACACCAAATACTGCATTAGGAAATAAATCAGACACCACCGTATCTAACTTCTCCCCTTTCTCTATGGCTAATTGGGTTGCCTCCATATAATGCCTATATAAAGGACCTGGCCCAGTCACAACAATAATAGTGGTATCTATTCCTTCTTCGACCAATTGGTTACTGGCTTCAATTGCTTCCGGAACCATTGCTCCAACAGCTATAAGTGTAACCCTATTGTTGCCATTGGTCTTTTCCGCTTCAGTATGTCGCAAGCAATACGCACCCTTTAAAACCTGAAGACGTAATTTCTCCTTTGCTTCTATAGAATCCGGTATCTGAAGCAGACTCTGATCCACCGGCTTGCTGGTCAATCTCAGATAAGTAGACTGCCCTCTTTTCCTGATCTGATGCAAAGCAGATAGCATAATCCACTCAAGTTCTTGACCAAAACATGGCTCATATGAATCCAACTGAGGCATTTCAGTACCGATTGATGGTGTCATCATTGATTGATGCGCTCCCCCTTCTGGAGCCAAACTCAATCCAGAAGGAGTCCCAACTATCAAAAATTTCGCTCCAGAATAAACACTGTATACAAAAGCATCCAGACCTCTTCTGATGAACGGATCATATACAGTTCCAATTGGAAACAGCATTTCTCCTTCCATTTCATACGAAAGTCCCAACTGACCCAACATCATAAAAAGATTATTCTCAGATATTCCTAGTTCTATATGCTGGCCAGATGTGGACTCTTCCCACCGTAATGCCCGAGTTATTCCTTCTTCAGGCAATACCTCTTCTTGATCTAACTTCCAAACTCCGACTCTATTTATCCATCCGCCCAAATTGGTAGAACTAGCCACATCTGGGCTTACAGTAACAATTCTTTCAGACACAGAACCTAAACTTCTAGACATATCGGTCAAAACTAATCCAAAAATTTGCTGAGTTGACATTTTTCCAGAATAAGATCTCCCAAAATCCCAAGGTATAAACTCATTAGGTACAGGGCTACCAAGTGATCTGTCACGAAGAGACCTTGATTTAAATTCACATAAAGAATGCTCTGGCGTATTTACAGCAAATTTAGACCAAATATCGTCGTCCGTGACACCAAGATTATTTTTTAGTTCTTCCATCTGTATATCAGACAAAGTAACTGAATGATTCTGTGGATCTCCCACAGAGGGCAAACGGTATCCCTTAAGGGTGTAGGCAAAAACCACATTCGGCCCAGGCTGAGAATCCGCTTCTTCAAAAGCTTCTCTTAGTGTTTCAAAATCATGTCCTCCAAGATTGTGGAACAATCTACTAAGTTGATCGTCATCCCACCTCTTTAATAATCTACTCATATCGTCAGGATACTTACTGTACTTGGGCAACCACTCTCTTAGATCCTGAGCTCCTAGTCTAAGCAATCTCTGATATGCCTGATTGCTCATTTCATCTATGGCCGAACGTAATAAATCACCATTAGCTTGCTTAAAAGCAGAAGTAAGTAATTTTCCATACTTAGCCTCTATTACATTCCATCCATTAGCAACAAACATGTCTTTCCAAGCACCGACCCTGATACCCGGTATTACACGATCTAAACTCTGCCTATTTAGGTCAACAACCCAGAGAAGATTAGAAGTGTCATTCATAGCAGGTTCTGCAATCGCTTCCCAGATCGATCCTTCATCTAATTCTGCGTCACCAACAATGGAAATATATCGTCCCTGTGTGTTATTACTGAGAAGTCCATGAGATTTAGTGTAATTCCTAGCAATTGATGCGAAATTTGGAGCTACTGGACCCAACCCGACAGACCCAGTTGAAAAATCAACACCATCAGGGTCTTTTGTACGACTAGGATAAGCTTGAAGGCCATGATAAGCCCGAAGTTCAGTAAGGTATTTCCTATCTAAATTCCCTAGAAGATATTGAATTGCATGGAATACTGGGGAACCGTGTGGTTTGACCGATATTTTGTCACCCATCTCCATAAAATCAAAATAAAGAGAGGTCATAAGGGTCACGATAGATGCACTTGAAGCCTGATGTCCACCAACTTTAGAACCATCTCTATTCACCCTTACATTATTAGCATGATGAACAAGTTGCATTGCCAACCATAGCACGCGATCTTGTATTCCAAGAAGAGTTTGATTTCTTACGTCACCATCGGTAAACGGTTCAGATTTATTGGTCATATAATCGCTCCCGTCAGATTCATATCAATACATTATTGTCCACCAAAAAACCATTGCCAGACTAAAGAATTCACGCATATTCATGAAATCCTCACCATGTCTAAAACATATGTGTATTGATGGAGAAAATCATTTTACTATTCACATGTGTTTCTTTATCCAGCTCAATCCCTCTACAGTGTCAGTTAAAGGTACATATTCGCAGCCAATCCAACCGCTGTAACCCAATTTATCGATGAACTCAAAAAGAAAGTCATAATTTATCTCACCTGAACCTGGTTCATGTCTTCCGGGATTATCTGCCAGCTGCATATGGCTGATATGAGATAAATTTGCCTCGATAGTTCTAGCCAAATCTCCTTCCATGATCTGCATATGGTAAATGTCGTGTTGTAATGTCAAATTACTAGAGCCCACATCCTCTAAAATTTTACGAGCTTGATGTGTTCTATTAACAAAAAACCCAGGGATATCTAAGGTATTTATGCTCTCAATTAGCAATTTTACTCCTGCATTCTCCAGCAATGGAGCAGCATAACTCAAGTTATTTACCAGAGTTTCATGAGCTAACTCTTCACTCACATTAGAAGGTTTTATACCTGCTAAACAAGTTACTTGTGGGCAATTCAAAGTATGGGCATATTCAATCGCTTGGTCTACTCCAACTTTAAACTCATCCGTTCTGTCAGGATGACAAGCAATACCCCTTTCTCCACCATTCCAATCACCTGCAGGTAAGTCAAACAACACTTGCTGTAAATTGTTTTCTCGAAGCAAACTTTCCAATCTTAACTTGTCATATTCATATGGAAATAAGTATTCCACTCCAAGAAACCCAGATTGAGCCGCTTTATCAAAGCGATCCAAGAAATCAACCTCATTAAACATCATACTTAAGTTTGCGGCAAAGTTTGGCATTTGTTCTCCTGCATATTGTCATTAATATTTAAGGACCGTTCATACTTCCGCATTATCACACATTCCGAAACTTTCATCATGAATCTGAAAATAAATTGAGATACGTCCATAACACCTTCATTTAAACTAATTGTGCTAAAATCCATCCTATTAAGTATGGGGACGCGCGGATTCGACAGGGGATGTTTTCGCAGGATTGCAGGTCGGGGTTCCATCAAACCCCGTTAAAAAGATGGAAATAAAATTAACTGGCAATAAACAGCTAGCACTAGCCGCTTAATCGGCTACGTCCTCCATTCCCGATCCCCGAAGGTTGTGGAAGGGCGACAATAGACGGGGTGCAGCCAGTTCATGCAGATAAATCTGGCTAAAGATAATCTGCTAGTCTGTTTAAACGTTAGCTGATCGATGGTTAAACAGTCGAAATTAAAGATCAGATAAGCCTGTAGTATATTCTAGTCGGAGTGTCTTCTGGACGGGGAGTTCGACCCTCCCCCGTCTCCACCATTAATACAAGTCATAGAACGGCATACTTTTTAGTAATGGAAAAAAACATATTTAGTTGCCATTTGAACTATATCAGTGTAAAACTTGGAATTAATATTCCCGATCGATAATCTATCTATATGGATACTGTTTCAACCCCCACAAGGAGCACCCATGGTTCAAAAACAAACCGAATCTGATTCAGATTACAAAGTTGTAGGGACTAGACCTGTTAGACATGATGGGATAGATAAAGTGACAGGATTCGCTTTATATGGAGCCGATTTCTCCATGTCCGGTCAAATTTATGGAAAGGTTCTCAGAAGCCCTTTTCCTCATGCTCGAATAAAATCTGTAAATTTATCCAAGTTTGGAATCTCATCCTGATGTTAAAGCGATCGCAACATTCAGCGACTTTAATGAAGAACCTAGACCCCAAAGGGAGTTTGTACAAGGAGAACCTATAATAGAGAACGTACTGGCCAGAGATAAAGTACTCTATAAAGGTCATCCTATTGTTGCAATAGCCGCTGAATCACCTCATCTTGCAGAAGAACTTCTGGAACTCATAGATATAGAATACGAGCCTCTCAAAGCAGTTTTTTCAGCCAAAGATGCTACGGCCCCAAACGCACCAGCCTTACACGAACACTGGGACATTACCGATACACCCGAAGGGACTGAAGGCATGGGACCTAATATTGCCATTCATGAAGTGTATTCTCTAGGAAATATTGAAGCCGGCTTCGATAAATCAAGCCACGTAATCGAAAGAGAATTCAACACACAATCTGTGCATCAAGGCTATATTGAACCACAAAATGCCACAGCCTATTGGTCACCAGAAGGAAGACTAACTATCTGGTGTAGTAGCCAAGGGCACTTTGCAGTAAGAGATAACACTGCGAAAATCTTAGGCATAGGCGTATCCAACATTAAAGTGGTACCAATGGAAATCGGAGGAGGATTCGGAGGTAAACTACCTCCATATCTTGAACCTATAGCTGCAGTTCTTTCAAGAAAAAGCGGACTTCCGGTGAAAATGCAGATGGATCGTTCCGAAGTTATTGAAGCTACGGGGCCAACTTCTGGAAGTCATGTGAAAATAAAGATTGGCACAGATTCAAATGGCAAAATACAAGCAGCACATGCACAGTACATTTTTGAATCTGGAGCTTATCCTGGATCACCGCTCGGAGGAGCTGCTGCCGCAGTTTTCGCTCCTTATAAAATAATGAACGCCAGAATTGACGGTTTCGATGTAGTTGACAACAAGCCAAAAACTCAAGCATATAGAGCTCCTGGTGCACCAATCGTAGCATTCGCCATGGAATCAGTGATGGATGAAATAGCAAAATCTCTTGAAATTGACCCTATTGATTTCAGAATTTTGAATGCTGCAGCGGAAGGAGACCGGAGAGCTGACGGGGTGATGAATGCTCGAATCGGTGCAGTAGAAACTATGAAAGCAGTCAAAGATCATCCTCATTACAAACAGTCGATTGGGAAATCAGCCACAGGGAAGGCCCGGGGGAGAGGAGTGGGCATGGGGTTTTGTCGAAATAACACAGGAATGGCCTGTGTAGTCGCGAATGTGTTACCTGACGGACAAGTGAGTTTAGTGGAAGGATCTGTCGATATTGGAGGAAGTAGAACTGCCATCGCTCAGCAATTCGCAGAAGTTTTGGGCATACCTATAAAAAATGTACATCCCCAAGTGGGAGATACCGATACAATAGGCTACACATCTGTAACTGGTGGAAGCGGAGTCGCTTTCAAAAGTGGTTGGGCGGCTTATACCGCTGCAATGGATGTAAAAGCTCAAATGATTAAACGTGCCTCGTTAATATGGGATTGTGATGAAGAACAAGTCAATTTTCAAGACGGGCAAGCTTTTCACAAATCAGACCCAGAGCTCAAATTAACATTCACGCAACTGGCCAACCATATGCCTGAAACCGGAGGTGCAGTTGTAGGCAAAGCCAACTTAAACCCTGGAGGCTCCGGTGGTTCATACTCAGCAAATATAATCGATGTGGAAGTCGATCTCGAAACAGGGAAAATAGATATTTTGAAAGTGACAGCTTTTCAAGACGCTGGAACAGCAATTCATCCCGATTATGTTGAGGGACAAATTCAGGGCGGAACAGTACAAGGAATTGGATGGGCACTCAATGAAGAATATTTCATGGGTTCTGATGGAGCCATACAAAATACCAGCCTTTTGGATTACAGAATGCCAACAAGTCTAGATTTACCTATGATAAACCCCGTCATAATTGAAGTTCCCAACCCTGGTCATCCGTTTGGAGTAAGAGGAGTCGGAGAAGCAAATTTATCAGCTCCATTGGGAACAATTGCTAACGCTGTTTATGACGCTATTGGAGTAAGAGTTTCAAATCTCCCAATGAGCCCTAGTTACGTACACAAAATCATGAAACCCAAATGATCCAGCAAAGTACATTATTCACCGTTAAAACAAATCTAGGAACCTACAATGAAACTCGTATTTTATAATGACCACACCCTGGGTGTGGTGACAAAAGATAGAGTAATAGATATATCAGACGCAGTTCCTGTTAACGAGCATAACCACGCACAAGGGCTGTTGAACAGAATCATAGAATCCTTTGACGACTACAAAGGGCCAATTCAAAACTTGCTAGATTCCCGAGAAGGGATTCCTGTCTCCTCGGTATCTTTCAATTCCCCAGTACCAAATCCGCATAACATAGTATGCATGGCCGTTAATTACATGGAGGATGGGACTAGAAATTCCCCAGCTACTATAAACGCATTCACAAAATCACCTAACTCCATAATCTCAGATTCTGACTCGATCATATTACCTGACGTCCCTGCGAGCATTTTTGAACCAGAAGCAGAATTGGCATTTGTCATAGGGAAGACTGCAACAAAGGTCAAAAAAGCTGACGCATACAAATATATTTTTGGGTATATGAATTTCATAGACATGTCTGCAAGAGGGCTCTCCCAGGGAGGTGGTGTTTACTACCAAATGAAATCAAGGGACACTTTCGCACCTATGGGGCCATATCTGGTAACTGCTGACGAAATTAGTAACCCATTAAACCTTCAAATACAACTATCCATAAATGGGGACGTGAAACAAAACTTCAACACTGACGACATGGCGCATAAAATCCCTACAATTCTGGAATGGATAACTTCTATACACACGCTCAATCCTGGCGACGTTGTTGCTACCGGCACAAATCACCGAGGCCTCAGCCCAGTTATGCATGGGGATAAAATCGAATTAGAAACTGAAGGCCTAGGTCGGTTGCATATAAATGTAATTGATGATTTAAAAAGAATCTGGAAGCGTGAAACACGATTGGACAGAGAACTACAGGGGTTCAATTCTCCTACTCCTCAAATTGAGGGCAAGTATTCCTAATTTTTTTCATGTAAATTCGTCAATAGATCAGCGAATTTATGCATGTGCCAGGAATTTGAATACCTGATGTAATCACCAAGTATCAATATACGGATATTTCTTCTCTGTTCTAACTGGTGTAGCCGGTATACTATTAAGCCCCATAACTATCCAAGATCTAGTATCTGCAGGATCAATCACATCATCGATACCATACCCCGCACTAGCATTTACGGCTTTGGCATTATTATATGCATCATCTACCCGACGCTGATATTCAGCCAACCTTTCTTCAGCATCCTCTATTGCTTCCAGCTCTTTCCTGTACCCTAGTTTTACAGCACCCTCAATCGCCATACCAGCAAATTCAGCCGTTGGCCAGGCAACGGTAAAAAACCCTTGAAATGAACTAGCTCCACACATCGCCTGAACACCTAACCCATAGGCCTTCCTAACAACATTCAAAAACATTGGTGTAGTTAGATTCGCTCCCGCATTAAACATTCTTACGCAATGTCTTACCAAAGCGGTGGACTCCACATCTGGACCAACCATCATTCCGGGACAATCCATCAAACTAAGTATCGGTATATCAAAAGCATCGCACAACTGTATAAACCTAGCACCCTTATCTGCTCCGTCAGAATCAATAGCGCCTGCTATATGGTGAGGGTTGTTTGCTATTACACCCATAGGTTTTCCTTCAATTCTTATAAAAGAAGTGATGACACCTACTCCAAATTTTTCTCTTATTTCCAAAACCGAACCCACGTCAGCAATCGTTTCAATAATTTCTCTCATATTATATAAACGCATTCTGTTCTCAGGGACAATATGGCGCAATTTTCTTTGATCATTAACTTCCCATTCGTCAATTGGGCCTTGGAAGTAAGAAAGATATTTTTTTGCCACTTCAACCGCTTCTACCTCGTCCTTAACGAGTATGTCTACAACTCCATTTGGGACCTGGAAAGACATCGGTCCTAATTCCTCAGGCGTGTATACCCCTAACCCTCCACTTTCAACCATAGCTGGTCCACCCATAGCGATAGTCGATCCTTCTGTAGCTATAATGACATCACAACATGCCAATAAAGCTGTATTGCCAGCGAAGCATCTACCATTTGTTACGCCAACCAATGGAACCCATCCACTCAGTTGAGAAAATTGAGTAAATGTATGTGTGTCAAACGCTACCCTGGGCCCCGTATAATCGTCACCTGGTCTACCTCCTCCCCCTTCAGTAAAAAAAACCAACGGTATCTTAAATCTCTCTGCAAGCTCAAACATACGATCTTGTTTATAGTGGTTTCGACCGCCTTGAGTACCGGCAAGTACAGTGTAGTCATATGAAAGCACCATAGCTCTAGATCGATCAGGAGAAAAATACTTTCCATTTACCGATCCTATACCAGATACCAACCCGTCGGCGGGAGTGTTTTTTCTCAATTCTTCGTCAGTAAGACGATCATGTTGTCTGGCAACCACTAATGGGCCGTATTCCTTAAAAGTACCTTCATCAACAAGTTGAGCAATATTTTCTCGCGGCATTCGATAGCCTCTCCCAGTCCTTTTCGCAACCGCGTCTGGCCGATTCTCATCAAGTGTATAAGCATGCCGATCGTAAACCTCCTGCAAATCAGGTCTAACAAAATCTAAATCTATTGAATCATCAATCTGTTCCTGTGCACCTAAACCCTCAACCTCCTGAACATACAAAAGGGGATGCCCTTCTACAATCACATCACCATCCAAAACATTAAGTTTCACGACCCTGCCTGAAATCTCTGATTTAATCACATGTTCCATTTTCATGGCTTCCATAATTAATAGTTCTTGACCAATTCTTATCTCATCGCCAACTTCAACAGAAAATTGAATAATCGTACCTTGTATGGGTGCAGGTACACCTAGTGATCCATCCGGACCATCAAGTGTGATTTCTTGACCTATGGGCTCTGCCGTAGAGGCCTGAGAATCCTTCACTTTTCTGTCATAATCAAACAACGCCAGTGGGTCGCCAGCATCGACTTGAGCAGGAGCTGTACCTGT
>CEUY01204318.1_pt1 | contig 14549 bp, 7 predicted proteins | sample 361481 | NCBI WGS metagenome assembly CEUY01 (sample SAMEA2622737, study PRJEB7988) | marine metagenome | isolation source: saline water (ENVO:00002010), including
TATAAACTGTAGGGACACCACTAATATCATACCAGCTACCTTCTTGAAATCTTACATAGGAAAAATCATCTTCAGCTTCTTGCCCCCTAAGAAATTCATACATTGGATCTCCTCTTGACGGATTGTACGTATGATAATTAATAATAAACCATCTATTTGCTATATCAGAACCAACATAATTTGAATGATTAGGATCTAAATAGCTCAGAAGTAGACTGTCTGCCGCTGGGCAATAGGGACAATTTGTCGACCCCACAAATTCAGATAATGCATTTTTCGATACTTCATTGCTGAGACCGCTTCCTGTAACTGTCCAATCATCATAGAAATTGTCATCATTATTATTATCGCCGCAGGAAAAAAAAATAAATATAATTAAAGGGAAAAAATAAAACAGATGGGGAAGAATTTTTTGCATAATTATTCTCTCTTAATAATTTGGGTCAATCATAAATTTAGGTTCTAATTATGATAAAATACTATTTATTAACTATTGCCAATAAATTTTGCATAATTAATACTATCCTAAGTTATGTTAATCACAAAAAATAATTACCGGATTTATTTAAAATTTATAATAATTCTGATCTTGTGCAGAATACTTTCAGGTAATGAATATGTCTTTCAAGATCGCGATATCTCTTTTGAATTTAATTATCTTAGTACAGAAATTATTGTCGGGTCCGATTCTGTAGGATCCTTTAACGGTATAATCAATAATATATCGACAGATACGATTATTATTGCAGTAGTAAGAAGGGAAAATGCGTTGCCAGAAAATTGGACATCTTCTATATGCCTGGGAAGGATTTGTTATAATGAATCCACTGATAGCGTCTCTATTGAATTGCACCCTGGTGATTCAACTGAGTGTGAAATACTTGTTTGGACAAATGCTGCAGGAGAGGGGATGGTAAAGCTAGATATTTTTGATCTGAATAATCTGGAAGAACATGTTCTTATTGAAATTGATGTTTATACATCTTCATCAGTAAATGTTGGTGATGATAGTATATTTCCATCAAAATTATTACTCTATCAGGCATTTCCGAATCCATTCAATGCAGCAACTAAAATAGATTACTTTGTTCCTTATAATAGTTTAATAAAATTAATAATATACGATCTTAACGGTAGATATATAAAGTTATTAGTTAACTCAAATCATTTTTCTGGCCGCCACTCTGCAGTATGGAATGGAACCGATAACATTGGTAAACCTGTACCATCTGGTATGTATATCTATTGTATTCAAAATGATAATTTCAGACAGACAAAAAAAATGGTTTTGTTAAAGTAAATTAACCCTTAATGTATAAATGAACTATTTACTCATAAGGTTTTTTGTTCACGCTGGCTGATGTAGATTCTGGCAAAAAATTAGTCATGAAAAAATTTTTAAAAGAAAAATTTCATAGTATTTTGCGGAACGAGGGTTTGAAAGTAGGTGTCATGCCTGTTCAGAACCTTAAAAATGAGAGCCAAAGAGTTGATGAAGTAAAAAGGCTGGGTATTTTAGACCGTGATCTTAGCAGTGAGAGAAGATATAATTCCCTTACTCAGGTCGCGTCTTATTTAACAGATTGTAAACATAGCATGATCAATATTCTTGACTCTAATATTCAACATTGTAAAGTTAGTTATGGGTTTAATATTGCTGAAAAAATGTTAACATCAGAAATGCCACGGGAGATTACAGTTTGTCAGTTCAGTTTAGAAAACCCCAGTAAGCCTTTAATAATTGAAAACTTACTGGAAGATGAAAGAACAAAAAATATGTCTAAAATGACAGGATCGCCTGATTTTCAATTTTATGCTGGATATCCATTAATCACTTCAAAGGGTTTTTCGCTTGGGACACTGTGTGTTTTGCATGATTCTCCAAGATCTTTGAGCCATCAGCAGGTTGAAGGTCTCCGTCTGTTGTCTGATCAGGTGATTGGCATGATTGAGAGTGAAGCTATTTCTCCGAACTATGAAGATAAAAATGATTCCGAAACAGGATATATAGACAAACTTGATGGCCAATATTATTCAGCAGTAAGTATTCTTTTTGCAGATTTTGTTGGATTTACTAATATGGTTGAGAATACTGAACCTGGTGAATTATTAGAGACTCTAAATACATTTTTTATGGGATTTGATAAAATAATTTCAAAACATAATGTTATCAAAGTAAAAACAATTGGGGACTGCTATATGTGTGTGTCTGGTATTCCTACACAACAAAAAACTCATGCAAAGGAGATATGTGCGGCTGCAATCGATATGCTCCAGTTCGTTGAAGGTACAAATATACAGTATGATGTAGTTGGAAAGCCACGCTGGGACTTACGTATCGGGGTCCATTCAGGTTCGGTGATAGCAGGCACATCCGGAAATGCGTTTGATATCTGGGGAGATGCAGTAAATGTTGCTGCGCGTGTAGAAAGCAGTGGTGAGACAGGGAAAATTCATATTACAGAAAAAACAGCAGATTATCTGGAAGGTGATGCAAAATTGGCTCCTAGAGGCGAAGTCACCTTAAAAAACAAAGGTAGCTGGTCAACCTTTTTTTTGGAAGAACTAAAATAAATATATTTTTTTAAAAATATTATTAAAAAAAAATACAGTAATAGATAAACATTTGAAATTAATTCGCATTATAATATTTATTATTACTGCTTCAGCGTTTATATTGGGTGAATCTTTCCATGTTTCTGTTTCCGGATCCGATGAAACTGGTGATGGAAGTCAATCGAATCCATTTGCTTCAATCCAGACAGGGCTTAATGCATGTTCTGGCAGTGATACTGTGCTGGTTTCTGAAGGTGTTTATAATGAAAATATCACTTGGCCGTCTATGCAAGGAATTAATCTGATTGGCAGTGGTGCAACTGATTGTATTATAGATGGTGATTCTCTGGATGCTGTCATAAATATGGTACCTAGTGTTTCGAGTATAATTGATACAGCGACAAAAATACTAGGATTTACGATACAAAATGGTTTGGTTATAGGCATTGATGGTGGTGGTATTCGCTGTTTGGGTGCGAGCCCTTACTTGAAAGATTTAATTGTTAAAAATAACCGAACAAACAGAGCTGGAGGCGGGTGGTTTCAAACAGGTGGAAATGGTGGCGGAATTTATTTTAATCAATCTAACAGTCGGCCAATTTTAGAAAATATTTATGTTTCCGGAAATATTGCAGAGTCTAACGGGGGAGGGATGTATTTCCAAAATTCTGATCCAATAATGAAAAATGTTGTTGTTGTAAATAATAGAGCATCATCAGCCGGTGGAATTTTTTGTGCAGGGAATCTTCTATTTATGGATCATGTTACAATTACTGAAAATTTTTCAAACCATACGAACGGTCTTTACTATTCTGGAAGCAGTTTTGAAATGAAAAATTCCATTGTATGGGAGAATAATCCAAATTCGATTCAGATTTCTGTTTTGGATGACCAAATAAATATAAGTTATTCAAATATCCGGGGCGGTTGGGAAGGCGTAGGCAATATAGATGCCAATCCTTTATTTTGTATTCTTGGTGAAGATGATTACTCTCTAGCTGAAAATTCTCCCTGCGCTGGTTCGGGTGAGAATGGTACTTATATTGGTGCAAAGGATATCGGATGCCCCCCGATCTATGAAGGCACAATATGGTATGTAGATATTTTTGGATCAGACATGATTGGTGATGGTTCTTCATCTAATCCATTTTCGACAATCCAAAAAGGTATACTCTCCTGTAATGTGGGTGATACGGTGCAGGTAGCATCAGGAAATTATTTGGAAAATATTATTTGGCCGATTACTAATGGAATTAAATTGATAGGAACTGGAGCTGATGATTGTATTATAGATGGAAACCAAAATGGAAGCGTGATCACTTTTGATTCGGAAAATATTGATTCTAATACAATCGTAACTGGATTTAAATTAAAAAATGGATCTTCTTCCAATGGAGGAGGAATTTATTGTAGATATTCCAACCCAACTATCATTAATGTAATATTATCTGGAAATTACTCAGACAATTATGGAGGCGGGATACATCTATACTCTTCTGACCCAATTATTAAATATGTAACAATTGCTAACAATTCTGCTTCGCGTGGAGGTGGGCTCTATCTAACAAATTCTAATCCTTCATGTAATCATATTACTATTACTGATAATTCATCATCCATAGAAGGTGGTGGTATTTATATTGCAAATTCATCGAACGTGATTTTACAGAGCTCTATTATCTGGGGTAGTAATCCAAATGAAATTATTATTTCAGACCAACAAAATTCGTCTATATCAGCAACATATTCCAATATTCGGAATGGATGGATAGGTATAGGAAATATAGATGATAATCCTTTGTTCTGCAGTTCAGCAAATTCTAATTATTCATTAGCCCAGAATTCACCTTGCCTTAATACTGGGGAGAATGGTACCGATATCGGTGCATACTCGGTAGGTTGTCTACCAGTATTGGATAGTCCGGTTCATTATGTTTCAAGCAACGGTTCAGATGAGAATGGAGACGGATCAATCATCAGTCCTTTTGCATCAATTCAAAAAGGCCTGAGTATTTCCAATCCTGGAGATTCTGTTTTGGTCGGTCCCGGGACCTATATTGAAAATATTAATTGGCCTGCAATCAGCGGTATTAAACTTATTGGGGATGGAGAATCAGAATGCATCATTGATGGCGGTCAGAATGGAACTGTAATTCGATTTAATTCATCTTCTATCGATTCCAGTACGCTAATACGCGGTTTTACATTACAAAATGGATTGCATGAAGATGGCGGCGGGATATATATGAATCAGTCAAGCCCAAGTATTGAATATGTTACAATTATTAATAATACGGCAAACTTTAATGGAGGAGCAATAACTCTTCTTTATTCAAGCCCAATTCTAAAATTTGTAACTCTAGCATATAATTCATCAATCAATGGAACAGGTGGTATATATTGTGGTTACTATTCCAACCCGGTAATTATGAATGCGACCATAACAGAAAATTCAACTGAGAGTGATAATACTAATCAGAACTATGGAGGAATATATTGTTTAAATAGTTCTGCCCCTACCCTCCTCAACAGCATTGTATGGGGTAATTATGGTTATGAAATATTTATTTCATCTAATTCAACACTTAATGTATCCTACTCTAATATTAGAGGTGATTGGGAAGGGATCGGCAACATTGATTCAAACCCGTTATTTTGTAATTCAGAAAATAATGATTTTAGTTTAGCTGAAAATTCAGAATGTATAGGATCGGGTTACAATGGCGTAAATATTGGTTCAAAAAATATCGGATGTGCGACTATTTTTTCTGGGCCTGTGTGGCATATTTCCCCATCTGGATCTGACCAGACTGGTGACGGATCAGAGTCAAATCCTTTTTTCAGTATTGGAAAGGGTATAAATTATTGTAACAGTAATGATACTGTTTTGGTTGGGGCAGGTACATACTATGAAAATATAATCTGGCCGGAAACAGAAGGGATTACACTCATAGGAAGTGGAGAAACTGACTGTATTTTAGATGGTGAGGGAAATAGAAGAATATTTTATCTGGATGGTGTTGATTCAACAACATCAATAAGCAATTTTAAAATTCAAAATGGCTCTGGCACTGAAGGTGGCGGGATTTTTATACAAAACTCATCCCTTTCCTTATCTTTTTTAACTTTAAAAGGAAATGATGCTACGCGTTCTGGATATGGAGGCCCATGGGGTGGTGGAGATGATGGAAAAGGTGGTGGAATCTATTGCAATGGTTCAACGGTAAATATGAATTATTTGACTATCGTCGATAATTCAACAAACAGTATTGGTGGAGGGATCTGTTTATTTGCTTCAGATATAAGCCTTAATCATGTAACCGTATATGGAAATTCTGCTGATGACCGAGGGAATGAAATATTTGCTGGCTATAATTCAAATTTAAATCTATCAAGCAGCATTGTTTGGGGACCAAATAGTCAGATTTATATAGATCAAAATGGGATAATGAATTCAACTTATTCAAATATAAGGGGGAATCTGGAAGGTGAAGGGAATATTGATTCTAATCCTTTATTTTGTGACCCTGATAATGGTGATTTTACTTTAGCTGAAAATTCTCCCTGTCTTTATAGAGGTGAAAATGGTAGTAATATGGGTCCTAATGGTATGGGATGCGGAGCAATATATAATGGTCCAATCTGGTACGTATCCAATTCAACTGGATCGGATGAGACAGGGGATGGTTCTCAGACTAGTCCCTTTTTAACCATACAGGAAGGTATTAATAACTCCAGCTCTGGTGACACTGTTTTAGCGGGTATAGGTATTTACACAGAGAATATTTACTGGCCTGCCACTAATGGAATTAAATTGATTGGTATTAGCCAAATTGATTGCATCATTGATGGAAATCAAAATGGATCTGTTATTTCATTTAATTCAAGTACAATTGATTCTACCACAATATTAAAAGATTTTCGAATACAAAATGGTGGTTCGACCAGTCCTATGATACCATCAGGTGCAGGAAGCGGCATAGAAATAAATGAATCAAGTCCAACTATAGCCTATGTTACGATATCAGGTAATAGTTCATCTATGCAAGGTGGAGGAATTAGCATGTATAATTCCAATGTGATATTGGATCATGTTACTATTGTCGATAATATATCATCAGACCGATCCGGTGGAATATATTGTGCGGGTATTTCCAGTCCTGCAATGAAAAATGTAACAATTACCGGTAACAAAGGATCTGCACTTTCCAGTGGATTGTATTGTGATGTTAACACATCCCTGGTATTAAAAAATTCTATTCTCTGGGGGAATGACGGGATTGACGTATTTGTTTCAACAAACTCTACTTTTTTATCAACCTACTCTAATATAAGAGGGGGTTGGGAAGGTACTGGTAATTTTGATGCAAATCCATTATTCTGTAATCCAGACAGTAGCATTTACAGTTTGGCCCAGAATTCACCATGTATTGGAGCCAGTGAAGAAGGTCTAAATATTGGATCCCAAAATGTGGATTGTGGAACTATATATTCAGGTCCAACCTGGAATGTGTCTGTTGAAGGTTCAGATCTATCAGGTGATGGATCTCAAAATGCCCCCTTTTTGACGATTCGAAGGGCATTAAACTCAACAAATACAGGTGATACAATTTTGGTAACATCAGGTAGATATTTTGAGAATATTGTTTGGCCTTCTACAAATGGTATTAAGCTCATTGGAAGTGGTCCTACAGAAACTATCTTGGATGGATCTGCGCAGGGAACAGTAATTTTAATTCGATCCTCATTGATTGATACATCAACCCTAATCACGGGGTTTTTCATTCAAAACGGAGCTACTTTTTTTGATGGATATAATAATTCTGAAGGAGGAGGCATTTATTTAAATGAATCGAGTCCAACCATAACAAATTTAATTATTGCAGATAATTCTAGTTCTGTTGATGGCTCGGCGATTACTCTTGAAGGTGCGAGTCCAGTACTAAAAAATGTGACAATTACAGATAATTACAGTATTGGAACAAATGCAGGCGCATTCTACTCTTTAAATGATGCTTATCCAGATTTGCAAAATTGTATTATTTGGGGTAATCATGGTGGTGATCTCCAGGCAAATGGTAATTCATCAATGACAGTTAATTATTCTAATATCCGTGGAACCTGGGCTGGCGAAGGAAATATAAATGCCAATCCATTGTTCTGTAATGAGAATATCAATAATTATACTTTGGCCGAGAATTCTCCTTGTATAGGATCGGGGGCTAATGGAGAAAATATGGGAGCCAATAATATTGGATGTGGTGTAATCTATGCTGGGCCTGACTGGTATGTTTCAGATATAGGATCTGATCAGAATGGTGATGGTTCATATATGAATCCATTTGCTACAATACAGAGAGGCATTGACTATTGTAACATTGGAGATACGGTAAAAGTATCTGCCGGGACATATAATGAGAATATTAATTGGCCGGAGAGTAATGGTATAAGTTTAATTGGGAGTGATGCTTATGACTGTATTATAGACGGTAACCAAAATGGAAGTGCAATTTCGATTGACTCGGAATTAGTTGACTCTAACACAGTTATAAACGGTTTTACAATTCAAAACGGATATAATTATTATGGCGGTGGTATAAATATAATTAATGCTAGTCCAAGTTTAGAAAATTTAATTATCACTAGTAACAACGGTGTCAGGGGAGGAGGACTATCTACAAATTCAAATATCAGAATTAAGAATACTATTTTTAACAATAATTCCTCCAATTCGAGGGGTGGCGGAGCTCATTTTAATTATTCCAATGCAACCTTGGTAAACGTCATCTTTCAAAATAATAATTCTGCTTATGGTGGTGGAATTTATTTAGATAATTCCAGTATTTTTTTGAAAAGTAGTAGTATAGTAAATAATGCATCCAATTCCAGGGGAGGAGGAATGTATTTAATCAACTCGAATCCTATTATCGAAAATATTACCTTAGCGAATAATAATGCAACTTTCAGTGATCAATTGTACTGTGGTAATTATTCCAATCCGAGCTTTGTTAATTCTATTATCTGGGGAGATCAAAATCCAATAGAGTTATTGGATAATACTTCAGATTTAAGTGCAACTTATTGTGATATAATGGGTGGATGGAGTGGAATTGGAAATATTGATTCAAATCCGTTATTTTGCGAACCTGATAGTAATAACTACAGTCTGGCTGAAAATTCACCCTGTATTGGTTCAGGGTTAGCTGGAGCTAACATTGGATCAAAAGAAATAGGTTGTGGTCCAATTTATAATGGTCCTGTCTGGCATGTTTCTGCTTCAGCAGGATCTGATGAAATAGGTGATGGTTCTGAGAATACCCCTTATATAAGCATACAAAAGGCTCTTTATAAATGTAATACCAGTGATACAATAATAGTGGCGGAAGGGATATATAATGAAAACCTAATCTGGCCAATAAAAAGAGGAATTAAACTGATTGGAGCTGGCCCAGAAAATTGTATTGTAGATGGTGGCCAAAATGGAACTGTCATGACATTTAATTCAAGTTTAATTGATTTTTCAACAATGCTTAAAGGATTCCAGATTCGAAATGGATTGTCATCATCTGGCGGTGGTATTAATTGTATTGACAGTTATCCTGTATTTGAGAATGTAATAATCGTGGGAAATTCCAGCGATTATGGTGGAGGAATTTATTGTACGGGGACTAGTAGACCTAAATTTGAAAATTCTACAATAATTGACAATTCATCTGCCAATGGAGGGGGAGTCTATTGTACTGAAAATGCTAACCCAAATTTTAAGAGCTGTATTATTTGGGGTAATAATGAAAATCAGATTACGGATTTATCAGGATTAATCAGTATATCGTTTTCAAATATTAGAGGTGGATGGAGTGGTTTTGGTAATATTGAAGCAAGACCTCTTTTCTGCAATCCAGGAATTAATAATTATTTAATCGCTGAAAATTCACCTTGTGTTGGAACAGGTGAAAATGGCACCGATATGGGAGCCCTTGGGGTGGGATGTGATTCGTTATACCTAAGCCCTGTTTATTTTGTAGATGTGTTAGGGTCAGATCAAACAGGCGATGGTTCTCAGGGTAATCCTTTTGGATCCATACAAAAGGGGATTAATGAAACAATTTCCGGAGATACTGTATTTGTTTCTGCAGGAAGCTTTGTAGAAAATATTATTTGGCCTGATAGAAATATTAAATTAATTGGTTCAGGCCCTGGTGAATCTATTATTGATGGAAGTGCTAGCGGTAGTGTAATTCGTTTTGATGGTAGTACTACAAATGTCATTAATCTTAATTCAGTGATTAGTGGATTTACTATTAAAAACGGGTATTCTGGATTGGGAGGTGGAATTTATATTTATTCATCCAGTCCTTTATTAGAAAATTTGTTAATCTCCCAAAATATATCCTATGGTTTAGGAGGCGGCCTATATTTCGATTCTACAAGTACAAATATTAGACTTACAAGATCAACAATCATTGATAATCAAGCTACCTTTGGAGGTAGTGGTGTTTTCAATTCTGCTTCAAATGTATTTATAGATCATTGTATTGTATGGAGTGATTCAGTTCAAACAATTAATGCAGATAATGGGATGACATATATTAGTTTTTCTAATATACTTGGTGGATGGGATGGTAATAATAATATGAATATTGATCCTCTTTTTTGTAACCCGGACTCTAGTAATTACAGTTTAGCGGAAAATTCCCAATGTATTGGTTCTGGGCAAAATGGCACAAATATTGGAGCATTTGGTATCGGCTGTTCAGCTATCTTGGGTATAAAAGATGTAATCATACCAATTCAATATGAATTGTTCCAGAACTATCCAAATCCATTTAACCCAAAAACATATATAACTTATGATATCCCAGAAATTTGTTTTGTTGAACTTTATATTTTTGATATTATGGGTCGGAAAATAAAGACCATTGCTTATGAAAAACAGAATGCGGGAAGAAAACAAATTCTTTGGGATGCAACTAATTCTACCGGGTCAAAAGTTTCCGCAGGTATGTATTTCTATATGCTAAAAGCAGGGGATTTCAGAAAAACCAAGAAAATGATCCTTTTGAAATAGTTCTAGTTTTATTCAAAAATATATTGGAAAGTTTTCAATTATCTTTTTAATCTTATAAGTTTATTAAATCATCCAATCATGTAGCTTTTTTGGAGCTGATTTAAGTACAAGAAGAGTGCACAGCCCCAATAATAATGCACCATTTACAACATGGAAACTTGCTATATACGGTTCCTTGACCGTTACAACCGTGATAACACCAAGCGCTACCTGAACTATAAGGGTGATAACTATCAATGAAAGAGTATGAAATATATCTCTATGATTACCTGGTATTTTTCTGCACTGAAAAAAAAAATAAAATGTAGCGATAGTGACAAGTGCACTCCCAAAACGATGAATAAAATGAATCACTACCTGTTTCTTTGAGACCATATCCTGATCTATATCAAATAAAATTACATTGATATTATTTACCATAATATCTGAGAAATTTGGTAAAAAGAGTCCACCCATAGTAGGAAAATCTGGAATAGCTAATCCTGAAGAGGTATGGCGCATTATAGCGCCGAGAATCAGTTGAATATATACCATTCCAAAAATTATTAAGGCACCTCTATAGACAGGTGGGGTCGGGTTACTTTTTTCGGGCCATTTTTCCCTCTCATTTGATAAGCAGTAGGCAATAATAATTGTTAGAATGAAAAAGGTTTGTGCCATGATACCATGAATTATAGATACTACTGTAGGTAAGAAAAATAATACAGTAATTCCACCTAATATACCCTGTAGTATGACTGTTGCGAGGGCAGTGTATCCTAGTTTTTTTAACCAGACTTTTTCATCTGAAATCCCTAGCCATAGAGCCTGTACTAACATTAAAAACCCCACAATAGTGGCCATAAGTCTGTGCCCATGCTCGTAAAAAATACCTCCAACCATTTTAGATAGAGGAAAGCTAAACATTTGTTCCCCATAGGTTGTGGGCCAGTCTGGTACAGATAGACCCACTTCATGACTTTTAACTAAAGCCCCGACAAAAATAAGAAAAAGTGTTGCTAAAACAGTAATCTTTGAAAGATGTCTGAGCCTGGATTTTTGTCGGGATTTCATTTTTAAAATTTCAATGTAAAATAAGGTGGGTATTTTACTTTATTTCTTTCTTTTGGTTCTCTATTTTTATTTGGTTAACTAATTAAAGCAGTTGCATTTATATATTTATGGAAATATGATTTTCTCAAATCCAGTCGTAATGATAAATTCATAGCTTACTATATGAATTGGAGTAAAATGTATCACTATTCTAAATATTATTTAGCCACATTAATTGTGACTACTGTCATAATTGGTATTTTTCTAGGAGGACACTGGATGTGGCTCGGTTTTAGCGTTTTGTTTTTTATTGTAGTTGGTGGTGATTCAATTTTTGGTGAAGATCCAACCAGTCCCCAATATAGTTACCCTCGGCTACTGGAATTATCATTGCATATGGCATTACCAATGATTTTTATGCTACTATTAAGCTTAGCGTGGGTTTCTGGAAGTGGAACAAAAGATTTTTTGGGCATAGGGAGTTTACTATCAGGAATTTTTGAATATGATTTTATCCAGGCCAGAAATCATAACTCTCTAAACAACTATATTGGTGCTGTTATTAGTACAGGGTTTATGGTAGGTGGATTTGGAACGGTTGCTGCTCATGAACTTATACATAGGACGAAGAATCGCGGTGCTATGCTGGAAGGTCGATGGCTGCTATCTGCCAGCTGCAATGCAGATTTTTCAATAGAGCATGTCTACGGACATCATGTGAATGTGGGCACGGATGCTGATCCTGCTACTGCGAAAAAAGGAGAAAATGTTTATAAGTTTTTTATTAGATCTACTCTTGATGGTCATATCAGTGCTTGGAATATTGAGTTAACGCGCCTAAAGAAGAAAAGCTTAAAAATATTTTCTACCAAAAATAAGATTCTCACTGGATATTTCATGTCACTTGTATGGATTATGCTTTTTTATGTTGCTGGAGGTTCGTTTGGTATTTACCTATTTATCTTCCAGGCAATTTTAGCAAAATTTCTGTTAGAAATAGTAAACTACATGGAACACTATGGACTAAAACGAAATCCAAATTTACCAGTTAGACCAGAACATTCATGGAATACAAATAAACGAATGAGTAGTATAGTCCTATTTTCTTTGACACGCCATTCCGCGCATCATGAAAAACCCAGAACTAAATTTTGGGAGCTCGATCCTTACATTAATGCTCCTCAAATGCCTTATGGATACCTTACTACTTTATTGCTTTGTTTGTTCCCCCCTATCTGGTATCGGGTTGTCAACCCTGGATTGGATAAGTGGGAATCTCAATATGCTTCTCCTTAGCATGGATGATATTCCCCAAAAAAAGACTTCTGTACTCAAAAATAATTTCAGACTAAAAAATAATTGGAATTAATCTATGGTTTTTGCTCTTTCTGTTTCATTGTTTCTTGCAGTTTTTATGTGCATCCTTCTAGCTCTATCTATAAAAGAATCATTATTGGTTGCTTCATCTTATAAAAAAAAACCAATGATTAATATTAAAGATGAAGTTGCAGAATCAATGGCACAGAAAATAATTGCTGATGCGGAAATGCACCGCAAAAACAGATTCATGGAGGATGAATAAATTATTATTAAGTAATGAATTTTAATAATGCATTTATAATATTAGTCTTATTCGCTTATTGTTCAGTAAGTCATTTTATTTCATGTGATAGTTTAGAGATTTCGGAAGGAAAAAGAATTTCGATTGACACAGTTACGATTGATTCACTTATGATGGGCTATGACTTCAATGATAGCCCAGGTGCTTCTATCGTAATTATTGAAGGGGGACAGATTATTTTTTCAAAGGGTTATGGCTTGGCCAAGCTGGATAATGCGATACCTGTTTTCGAACTGACAAATTTTAGGTTAGCATCCATTTCCAAACAATTTACTGCTATGGCAATTATGATTCTCTATAGCAGAGATAAATTGGATTATGATCAAACATTAACAGATTTTTTCCCTGATTTTCCAAACTATGGAACATCAATTACGATAAGACATCTGCTACATCACACATCAGGTTTACGTGATTATTTTACTTTAATATCAGATACGGTGAAACGTCAATTGAAAGATGAGGATGTGCTTAAACTCATGATGGCTCAGAATTCTACCTATTTCCCCCCTGGAACTGAATATCGTTATAGTAATTCTGGTTATGCGTTACTTGCATTGGTAGTTGAACATCTCAGTAATCAGAGTTTTTCTGATTTTCTTTATGAGAATATTTTCTTGCAAATAGGGATGAATAATTCTTTAGCCTATGAGAAAAACATATCTATTATAGTTAACCGTGCGATGGGATATAAATTTTTGAATGGTGCGTTTGTATTGAATGACCAGAGCTTAACCAGTGCAGTGTTGGGTGATGGAGGTATATATTCATCTGTAAAGGACTTGGCTACCTGGGATAATTCCCTTTATAAATCTCAATTGGTGCCCTATGGTATATTAAATGAAGCTTTTATTTCTGGTACAATCAGCTCAGGATCTGAAACAGGATATGGTTTTGGTTGGGTAATAGATACCTATCTTTACCGGGAAAGAGTTTCACATACCGGAAGTACTGCTGGTTTTAAGAATGTCTATCATCGTTATCCGAATGAGAGGCTAAGCATCATTATACTCACAAATCGCAGCTCAGGAAGTCCTAAAGATATTGCGGAGTCAATTGCAGAATCTATTTTTTAGCATGTAATTTTTGTAATTATTGATATAAATAATATGATAATTAAGAATCGCCTAAAATTTTATCATACTATACAAATTATAAAATATAGCATTATTAATTTTTTATAGGAGAATCTAACTTATCTGAGTATTTAATACGAATTTTATGAAAATTACATTTATATTTTTTATTTCTATTTTAATTGCTGATGTTAAT
>CEUY01206062.1_pt1 | contig 14496 bp, 16 predicted proteins | sample 361481 | NCBI WGS metagenome assembly CEUY01 (sample SAMEA2622737, study PRJEB7988) | marine metagenome | isolation source: saline water (ENVO:00002010), including
CAGAGTATTCTTTTACATTAAAAATACCGTCGAATAAGTAATTAAAATTATTAAATATTTCTGTTTTTAATTGAGAAATTTTCTTTTCATAATGCATAGAATATAAAACCTCACTTTTTTACCATTTTAAGTATATCGTTTACAATAGAAAAAACAAATCGGACTAGTTGGAATAATTAAGCATAATGTGTTCTTTTAAATCATAAAAATGTTCGTCACTCAAAACGATCTCGTTTTTAAGTTGTTCATAATTAACAATTTCTCTAACCATATTAACTCTAAGATTAAAATAAGAATATTCGTCGTCAACAAAAAAGTCACTTGTTTTTGCAAAGATAATATCCATTAGCGGTCTCTTTATAATAGAAATTTGTTTTTCTGTAATTCTGATTTCTTTAAATGCAGTAGAGCAGATTAAAACGAAGTAAGAATGAAATGCTTCATCACGATCCATATTATTTTGTAGCTCAGTAAAATTAAAACAAATATAACCACCTGTTTTATCAACCATAGTGTCGCCTTTTATTTCTATATTAGCGTGTGATTTATTCTTTTTTCTTATTTTGCTTTTGAGTTGCTTTGCAATTTGATCGAACTCTCTAATATACTCACCTTCAGTTATCTCTAAATTTTCTGGGATAGAAACGTTATATGAAAAATCAAAATCGCTATTTTCAGGGGATTGTAAGTTAATAGAGGCAGAAAGCTTAATATTGGAAATAATTAATCGAGTGTCGATTCCTAATTTTTTAGGGTAACAATTAAAACTGTTGACTCTACAAGAAAAGACTTCGAGATATTCATTGTTAATTTCGCCAGTGGAAAATTCTAAATTACTTAAATCTAAAAAACCATGAAAAAATGAATCAACATATCTTCTAAATTTATCTTTTTCTTTCTGTATTAATTCTTGATTAAACATAAATCCCTCTAAATTAAAATATTTGGATATTAAGTTTATCAAAAAAAACAATTTAAATCAATTCTTGAAAAAATAAAAAAAGTAATGTATAAGAAAGAAATTAATTTTAAGGAAAGATATTATGAAAAAAGAAAAAGATTCAATCTTTATTCTCAATATATTAACTGTTGTTCTTGTATGTTTATTTCTTTTTATGTGTTCGACAATTGATTTAGAAGAGTCAATCGAAAAAATGGAAAGGATGACTATAAATAATAATGTGGATTTTTATACTTTAAAAATAAAAGAATATAAAGAAAAGGTTGGAGAAAAAAGACTAAAAAACAAAGAAGATATTTATTTCTTGGTGGAATCAGGAATATTGGAAGCAAAAGGAATAAGAAATGAAAGTTATAAACTAAGATTATATGATGACAATAATTCTGGTTATCTGGATACTGACGATATCCTTATTTTAACAAAAGACGAACCGTTAGAAAAATATCAAACACAAATAGTGTTGTTAAAAGATTGCGAAGAAAGCACATTGAAAGAAATTGAAAAACCAACTGGACGACTAGCAAATGAATTATCATTTTACACAAAACATGATTCAGGCGCAGTAGGTTGTTACAACGAAAAAGAAAAGAAAGGGTTTATATTTATTAAATTATAAGGAAAATAAAATGAAAAAACGACAAGCAGGAGTTACTTTTGTAGAATGTCTAATAATGTTATCGCTTTTATCAGCGATGGCATACTTTGCATTTACAAGTCCTTCAAGAGAAGAAAGAAGAGAAGATTTTTTAAATTATAAACAAGAAAGATACAAAGAAACCATTCAAAACTATAACAACAAGCATTCAATAAAAGAAATAGAGAAAGGTAAAAGCATTGATTTTTCTTATCTTTTTGATATCGGAGAAATTAATGAAAATTTATACAAAAGTTATGGTTATAAAGTGAAAGTCTTTGACGCAAATAATGACGGGTATATTGGAAATGGAGATATCGTTGTTCAAATAAATGAAGATTATTTAGGACGATATATTGATTTCAAAGAAATGCTAACAAACTGCACTGAGGATATTAAACAAGAAATTGAGAACCCGAAAGGAAAGTTAAAAGAACAAGTTCAGAAACTAGAATTTAAAGGAAAAAACTTTACGGGTTGTTCCACAGAAGATAAAAATGGATATCTATTTATTTTGATTTAAAAAAAGAGGCTTTTAGCCTCTTTTTTCATTTCTTGTAATTAAGTTCTAAATATTCTTTTAAATCTTCTTGATCAAATCCTTCTTTTGTAATTCTTTCTCTTATTGATTCAAATATCTGTTCTTTGAAAATAAAATCATTCTTTTTAATATGGGCATAACCAAGAAGCTCAATCAACATTTCAAACAAGTCATTTTGTATATAAGAAATTTTTTCCTCTTGAAAAAATCTTAACAAGATTTCTTTGTTAAAATGTTTAACAAAAATACTTTTCATATTTAAACCATCAAAACAAAAATGGGATTCATACCTATAAGAAAAAAAATTATTTCTTGGATCTTTTGTTTTCTGAAAAGATTCAGATTCGGAAACAAAATCGTAATTTTCTAAATCAATAGTTCCAATGAGATTTGCCATTTGTGTCTTCATATTTGAGACAAGACCTTTCTCTTTTTTAGTTATGACAATAGAAAAATTATTAAGACAAACTCCTTCTGTATAATTACAGGTTGCATTAATCTCAAATCCATTTGTTTCTTTTTTAATGGATATACCATATATAGAAGAAACTGAAGCTAACAAAATGAAATTTATTTCATCATTGGTTTCAAATTCTATGTTGGGTAAAAATTGTTTCACAATTTCAATACCTTCATTTTTATTTTTATTAATTAATTCAGAAATGTTTTCCATGTTATGTTCCATAGTTTAAATGTAAATATTCAATTAATTCTTTTTCGTAAACAACACCGTCCTTTATAAAATTATTATATAAATATTCAAAGAATTTTTTATCTTCTATTAATTCATAAGGGAAACAATCAATTGATTTAATTATAGAGTATAATCGAGTGTATTCATTATCATTTTTAAGTTTAAAATCATTTTTTTCCATCATATGTTTCACGTGAAACATAATAGCTTCTGGAAAGTTCTCTGATTTTTCTAATACCAAGTTTAAACACACTTCTGGGCAAAGTATGTTCCTTTTATATTCTCCACGACTGTAATTCCTTTCTATTTCAAGAATGTTAATTTCTTTACTTTGTAGTTCTTTTACAAGCATCTCTTGATATGGGTCTTCTGAATCTTTATTGTCAGCAGTTAAAGACATATTATAATTAACATAAAGTTCAAAATTATTTTTATTTGAATGTGAATCTAGACTTATAAAAAGATAATCGTCCAAAACGTTATTATTAAATCTAAATTCGATAGAGAACATTATATCTATTCCGTCGAAATAATATTCTAAACAATCAAAATCTAAATTATTTTTAAATTCAGGAAAGAAATTTTTAATTTGCTCTATTAGTTCTCCATGAATATCATTATTGTTATTTTGCATAAGTTAACTCCATATATTCTGATAGTTCTTCTTCTTTTATTTCGTCACCAAAAGGATAATTATTAATAAAGTCAGTTAATATGTTAGAGAAAATAGGTTTTCTCATAAATTTATCATTATTTAAAAGTGGCTGAAAGTATTTGGATATTAGATTGAGATTATTTTCATCTATTTTTAACTTAGAACCTGTACTTTCAAGATGATCAATAAAAAGATTTTTAACCATTAAATCAGTCCAGTTAATATCAACAACAGAAGTATTAATTTTAAAATAATACTCTACAAAATATTTATCAATAACATAATCTGTTTTTTGAAATCCAGTTTTTGAATCAAAAGTAAGTTTTTTAATTAAGTTAAAGTGGTGCTTGTTTATTTCCATACGAACAGTATTTCCCCAATCACGATTCATATGATAATAATGATATTTATAAGTACCGTCAGACAATCCGCTATTCATAATGTCAGAATAAAGGTGTATTTTAATATCTGTAATGTTATCACTAGTAAGCATAAAAAAATCTTTTTTCTTTACAATAGAACATTCAATACACATGCTGTTCTTGAATGACTCTCGAAAATCAATACTAATAGATTCTTCTGAGATTTCAGTAGGTGAAAACTTTTGAAGTATATCAGTGATAGGTTTGTTAATTATTTTTCTTAATTCTTTATATGTATTCATTTTGTATTCTTACTGTTGATATTAAAATTCAATCTTGAAAATATTTTTTTAAAAATAAAATCAAGGTATCTATTTTATCAAAAAACAAGAAAAATATCAATGAAAAATCAAACACTGTAATTTAGTTCTAAATACTCTTTTAAATCTGATTCAATAAAGATATTTTTTGAAAATAAATTTGAATAGATTCCGTCGAAAAATGCATCGATTCCTTCTTTATGTTTTAAACCATAGAACGCCTCTTTTAAAGAACTATATAAAATATCAACATTATCTTGGATATGTTCGTCATAGTAATCTTCACTCTTGTAAGAAAGTAAGTAATCATAAAGAACAAGCTCAAAATAAGATTTTGAGATATCAATATCATTTTTGACCATATATTCGATGCCACCGCTATACATATAATAATCGTTATTGTTTTTATGATAAACAGCAGTAGAAGAAATATGTTCTGATTTTCGGATATCTATTTTATATGAATGGTCAAATATTTTATAAAGATTATGGTGTATAATATTATTCTTTAAACTCTCTTTTTTAGTAGATAGATAATAAAAGCTCCCATCAACGTTAATGAAATTTTTATGGTGAATATTTTCAGAAAAAACAATAGTGAAAGAGTTGTCGAATGCCTCCCATTCAGAATTTTTAGCATAAGAAAGGCTAAATCCAGCGATTAATCTTGGCTTCATTACATTTAAGGTTGTGCTTGATTTTGAGAAAGAGCATTCATAATCGTCAATAGAATCATTTTCAGGTATTTGTTTTTTAAAGAAAGCAATAAGTTCTTTTTCTCTTTCTTTGATTAGTGTTTTAATGTTTTTCAATGTTAGGTACCGTAATTAAGTTGATAATGTGTATCGAAGTCTTCTTTATTAAAAGTATCGCCTTCAATGAATCTATGAATCGATTCCTTCTTTAAATCAAAGAACTTATGTGATTTAGAATGATTAGAATAAGCAGGTTCCAAGCTTTTAAAAAGAACATTCAAGAAATCTTCTGATTTAATAGGAAACAAATTATCAGACTCTTTAAGAATTAATTGTTTTAACATGAAGTCAAAAAGTTCCAACTTAGCCTTTTTAAGCTTAAAAGAATAAGATAAATCAAAGTAAAAGTTAGAATTACCTGTATTTTTTTTCTTTTCTTTTCTTTTTATGCACTTAAACATGGAATCTGATTTTAATCGTTGTATCAATTCACTTTCTAAAGTATTAAAATCATTGTAAACAGTTTCTTTTGCTTCTTTTTCTGAAAAAACATATTCAAAATAATCTTTATCACAAACGACTGTTATAAAAAGGCGATATTCATCTGTCCCATATTTTTTTTCAAACATTAAATTGATTTCATACTTATCTATAAAAAACTCAGTTTTTATATACCCAGAAATGTAATCATTAAAAAGAGCACTTGGATTTGTAAATTTTGAAGTAATAGAAACATCTTGTTTTTGTTCTTTTAATTCAGGGAAAAGAAAACAACAAAACTCTAATCCTAATTTTTCTATTTTTTTTGATAATTTCAAATTGAGTTCTTTATTTTGCATAATTAAGTTCCAAATATTCAATTGTATTTTTTGATTTATCTAAGCCCAAAACATAATCCTACAGTTTAATTTTTAAAATTAAGTTCAAAGTACTCTTTAAAATTTTCAATTTTAAATTTTTGATCTTCAATAAAATTATCAAAAGGCGTCTTTAAAAAAGCATTCTTGTTTTTGTAATAAAAAGGAGAAATCTCTTTGTAAAAGATTTCAAGTGTTTCTTCTTCAATTTTAGAATTGATTTTATTAATGAACATTAATTTAAAAAAGGATTCTTCAAAATCAAGGAATTCTTCTTTTGTGTTTAGGTCAACAACAAAATCTAAACAACCTTGTGTTTCTAAATGCTGAAAAACAGAATGTATGTGATAATATTTAAGATTTTTTGAACTTTTTATTTGTTTTTCTAAATGGTTTTTAATTTTATAAGAATATTTATAAGCTCTTTCTTTATCACTCTGAATATCTTTAAACACTGAGTCGTCAAGCATAATACTAATATTTATAGTTAATGGGTCACTAGTGTTATTACACTTTGAAATCTCAATATCAACTGAGCTAAACTCTATATCTTTTTGAAGTCGCACAAGAGTGCTCCCAGAATGTTCTAAGATCATTTTAAAGTCATAAGGTTTAAAATTTAATGAAAGAAAAGAACTTATATAATCAATAAGAAGTTTATATTCTTTTCTTTTTATTTCACCATTGAGAAAATCCATTAAAGTCTCCTTGATTAACCAAAAAGGAAAATATAATGAGGTTCTTCACAATCTTCGTCTGTTGTATATTCGTCTTTGATTTCTTTCACTTCTTCTTCATGAATATGAGCGTATTCGGTTTCTGTATCAAAGTGGTTGTAGATATCATTAACATTGAATAAAGACGACATATAACAAGTATTTTCATATTTTTTACTTGTTCGTCCTGCGAGATTACCGAAGAAACGAGCAGGAATATTACCGATATAATCTACTTCAAAAATAATAGCAGGAACAGGCTTTGTGACAAAAGCGTTTTCATAGTCACGAAAAGCAGAAACGTCAGGGAGAGAAATCCAACTTTCTCCAACCAAGAAAGACTTAGAGGCACTAAAATCTTCTAGTTCAAAAAGATTCCAGTCTTCTTCTGCTTTATAGTTTTCAAACTCGATTAGTTCTTCTAATTCTTCTTCTGTATTTTCAGAAAAGAAAGGCATTTTACTTTCAAAGATAATATCCCAATTTTTTTGTATAAATTCTTTTTTGTAATATTTCTTTTGAATGATCGGTAGCTCTTCTTTTTTAAGGTTTAACAGATCAAGGATATATTCAAAATCAGCCCAATATTCACAATCTTCCGTTAAGACAATATAATTAGTCTCTTTGCTACGCATTAAATTTGTTTTTTGACTGTATTTAGGAATAGGAACATATTGGCTACTAGAACCGTCAAGCTTCCCTTTCGTTGGATCTGTTTTTCGTAGCTTGGTAATTGTGTAATAATCAGTCATAAAAATAATCTCTTAATCTATAATCTGCTTATTATACAACATCGAACATAGGAAAACAATAATTAAGTAGAATAAAGAAGTTCTATTTCTTCTGATAGTTCAGTAGAAAGGACGCAATCATTTTCTTTCCAAAGCTTAATAATTTTTCTGATTTTCTTTTCATTTGCGAATGGGCTTGAAGAGTTAAATAACTTCAATGAGAGTAGCAGATCACATATAGGCTTATAATCTTCTTCTTTTATGTTGTCTAAGTCTTTGTCTGTATAAAACTTATCATTGGTATACTCTTCATAGGAATGATGAATATACATAGAATAAATAGTCATATATAGAAAGTTAATATCTACCTTATCAAATGATTTAAGGTGATAAACTCTATTTATTCTTTTAGTGTACTTATCTGGCATTTCATAACTGATAGAATCATGCTTGTTTTTTATTGTATGTTTATTAATACCAAACTTCTTTTTTATTTCTCTATCGATAAGGTAATTAACATAATCAGTAATTAGTTTTTTGTATTCACTTTTATACTTATAAGGTTCGACTTCAAAATCGAGTGTAAAGAAATATTGTATTTCTAATTCATAATCAGCATAGCAGGAAGGAGAAGATCTATCCATGAAACAAAAACTGACAAGAAAGTTAGAGAAAGTAAATTCTGAATCACGAACTTTAAACCTTACTGCTTCTTTTGTTTCAGCAATAAAGGATATGGAAACAACTTCTGATACAATAGAGTATAGCAATTCTTTATTATGAAGTTTATCTAAAAACTTAAAATTGAAATTGTTCCAAAAAGAACCAACAGAATCTACTTTCATAATTTATCACTTTAATTGAATAGAAACATAATCAGTGCTATTAAATGCTTTACAAAAGACATATTCATGTCCTTTTACATTAATAGTTTTTGCCCCTTTTATAAATAAAAAAAGTTCTTTTTCTGATTTGAAAAGTTGATTTATTTTCAAATTAAATTCTTTTTCATTTTTTTCATGGATATCCCAAGCTATATCTTTAAACAAAACAACTTTATCTTTGATTGTGTTGTAAAATGATTGAAGATTGAAAAGATTATTTACTTCTTCAAAATCTGAAATACTAAGATCGTTTTTAGGACTATCTTTTACTCTCGTATATTTAGGAGTTAAACTTAAAGTGTAAGGATAGTCAACTTTAAATAAATCAAAGATTAAAGACTCTTCTTGTTTAATATTGTTTTCAATATGATCAAGATTTCCTGAAAAGCCGAACAAGTTTTCGATAAACTTATTAGCTTCAAAATTATTTCTAATTGTATCTTCTTTTTCCTCATATTTTTTTGGAGTGAAAAGCCCAAATAAGTACAAAGAATGAATATATTCCATTCTCATAAGTGCGACTTCACCATATACAGAAAACATATATTGTTTAAATGGTTTTCTAAAAAAATCATATCGATTAATAAGAACACTTTCTTCTTCAAATGCAGGACGAACAAAACCTTTCTCCGCAAGAAAGTTTCTAATGTCAGTAGCATTGTGAATATTATCTTTTAATTGTGGAAAGATATATTCGTCATAGATAAAATCGGATAAACAGTTATATTCATTTTTACGTCTATTTTTTAAATCTTCTCGTAAACTTTTCTTTAATGCATTTTTGGAAACATTAACAACAAAGTCGTTAAACTGAAAAGAAAGATCGTGGTCAAAGCCAATTTTAGATAAGATAGTTTCTTTTACTCGATTTTTTCGGTAAATCTGACAAACAAAAAATACGATAGTAAAAACGAATAGACCAGTAAACATAGTAATTCCTCTATTAAATAGTAGAGATATTATACAAAAAAAAGCAAAAAAACACAAGTTTTTACATGCGTTAAAAGTAATTAATTTAACAAATATAAAAGAAATGGTATAATAAAAAAAAATAAACAAAATATAAGGTCTAAGAATGTTAATAAAAAGAATATTGTCAAATTCAGCTATATTATTTTCAGAATCTGTTTTTCATTATAATGAAAATCAGAAAAAAAAGGAATTTTTCAATACAATTGACGGAAGGACAGAAAGCTCGATAGAAATATTTGAAAGAGAAAGAAGATTGGCGTTGATAAAAAACTGGTCTCCTTTAATAGCATCTGTGTCCGTGATTGGCGTTGCTTGTTTATTTTCAACTTTCAATTCTTATATAGATCAAGTGCCAGCAAATGTGGCATTAGAAAATTTGATTAACAATTATGAAAATGGTGAATTTATTTCAAAAGAAAATCTTGGATTAGTGAAAGATACAGCAAAAACATATTTAGGTTATTGTAAAGATATAGTATCTTTGGCTTTCGAAAGATATGGTTATAAAGAATTGGGGGCGACATATCTTTTGTATGTTGGAGCAAAGACATTAATAAATGAAAAGGATGTTTTTCTAAATACAGCATTAGAAGAAATTAAATTTAAAGATACATATAAAACAGAAAATAAATTAATAGACTTTTTCAAAAAAGAACTAGATTGTGAAGATTTAAATTGTTTTAATAATTTTGAAATTTTTAAGACAGCTAAATTAATAAACAGTAATAATTATAAAAAAAACCTAGATTATACAAAAGTAGGATTACAATTTAAAAAGATTTATTTGAAGACAAGAAGTTTTGTAAAACATAACAATATGAAAGATGAGTGTAATGAAATTAATAATTTGATATTAGATTTACAAGATCCTGAAAAAATGAAAAAAAGAGTTTTAGAAATGGCTCCTCATTTAAATGAATCTAATATTAATGATATTTTTGATTCTGTTCATTTAGAAAAACAAAAAAAGACTCTTTTTGAAATGCTTGAATCTTCTATTGATAATGCAAAACAAAGAAAACTAGAAGACGAAACAATGCTTGCGTTTTATTTAATTTTAGATTCAGAAGAATCATTGGAAATTAAAAATGAAAAAATGAAATTATTTAAAAGTGCAGTTAAAGAATTATCAACAAAAAGTAATAAAAGTGAAAAATGGACATTATTTCATGAAGCTTTACAAGAAGACAAAAATGGTATTTACAAAGAAAATCATAAAAAGATAAAGGATAAAATTAAGTATTTAATTCCTGAAATCATAGAAAAAGAAAAAATAATAAGAATACCAGAATCTAAATACATAAAAGAAGCTTTTTTTGAAGAAATGGAAAATATGACATTAAAAAATTTAGTTGTAAAAATGAAAACTAAAAAAGGAAATAACCTTCAAAGTAAAATTGATTTAGAAGTCAATTATAAAATAAGTGAAAAAGAATACAAAGAAGAAGAAAACGAAAAAGAAATTCTAAATAATAAATATAAAATAAAAAAACTAAAACGTAATATTTAACTAATTATTTCAGGTGAGTTAAAAGGTCTTTGTGTTAGATTTATACAATATTTTTTGTCATTCAAAATGATAAAAAAATCATTGTTTCCAATTATTAATGATTTAAAAGAACTAATATCATTAAATAATGAATTAAATTCAATTTTTTCTATATTATTTGATTTCATTTCTGTGTATTCATGTAATTCAATAACTTTATTTTCAGCAGATAAGTCGTGATATAATTTATCAATATCAAATATAAGCTCAAAATTATCATCGAAAGATTTTTTAAAATCAAAGTTCCATAGAGATAATACAACTAAGTTATAAAAAATGTCATTATTTAGTTTTTTTATTGCAATATTACATTTTGATTTATTCACATAAGATAAATATTCATTTTCGTTTTTAGTTAAAGGAATTACTCTTCCCAATGCAAATTTTATATCATTAGAATAATGTTCTTCAATTTCTTTGTGTGAAATAGAACAATATTTTAGATTGTTGTTTTTGAAGAAAAGTGATTTAGGATTAAAAATATGAGTTATATATTTACCAGACAGAAAATATGATCTATTTTGGTTTTCAAAAAAATATTTTTCAAAGCACAGTTTTAAAATAATTCCTGTTTTTTCATTTTCTGAAAGTGGTGGAATCCCGTTTTTTTCAAAACTTTTTCTAATGATTTTTTGGTTCTCAAAAGAACTTGCTTTATCTATAATGAATTTAAAATAAATAATGTCAAAAAGACTTGAATCAGCAATATCTTTTTTTCTTGCATACAATTCTTCAACAATATCTTTCTTTGAAATATTTAGACTAAAATCACCTATATTTATGATTAAATCTTTTTTTATACCTAGCTTGTTTAAATAATAAGAACGCCAAAAGAAAGTCCTATAAGAAAAATAAGCACATAAAATCACAAACAATTGAATGCTAGTAATTAGTAAATCATAATGTTCAAAATAACCATATATTGAAATAATTGTTGCTAAGAAAAAAAACAAAACGCCCTCCTATTTTCCCTATTATAGCTTATTTTTTTTGAAAATCAATCAGTTTTGTTCATAAATGAAATCAAATTTTTTAGATTCTGGACACAAATAAATCACGTAATATTTGATAAATTCAGAATTGATTTTCAAAAATAAAAATCTTCTTAGATATTGTTTTAAGAAATCAATAAAAAAAACAAGTTTGTCAACCCCGCATGACTCCCGCAATGATTTTAAATAATAAAATTAGAGTTTATTTAATAGTATTTTTACTCAAAGATTAGAATAGTAATACTATTCTCGCCCTATCATTGATTTTTATTAATTTAAAAGGAAAAACGTAAAATCGTCTGTTTTTTCATTAAATAAAGACAATTTACGACTTTTAATATTAGATTTAAAACTACGTTCATTAAAAAATAAATAAGTTGCTTAAGAGAAAAACATTTGATATCTTCGATTTTAAAACAAGGACAAAAAAACAATGACAATAGAATCTGATAAATACTGCCGATGTCTTACGAAAAAAAGAAAATTAGAATCAAAAAGAAAAAAACTGGCAGATGCTGAATATGAATTTCCAGCAAAGACTTTTAAAAAATTGTTGTTTTTAATTTTATATACGTATCCTGCAATAGTAAGCTCAACCTTAACAAGTATAATTTTTTATTACTCCGTAGATAACATAACTTCATTAGTAATAATGTCGGTGTTGTTAGCTTTTATTAATGGATTATTTGTATTTAAAAAAAGAGAAAAACATTTAATGTGGACAATAAATAAATTGGAAAAAAGATTTAAAGAAAATTGGACAAAAGAAGAAATTGAAAATGGTTTGAAAGATTACAAAATAATTGGAGCAATTTTATCAATTCCTGTTGTTGGTATTATAATTGAGGTAGTTATACCAACTATTGTCTCAATAGGGTTTCTCTTACCAATAGTACTCACAATAGCGATGTTCAATTTTGCTAAGAAAGAAAAACATACATTGAAATCATTTTTTCAAGTCTTACATTCAATGAATCCGATAAAATTGAAAAAAAAATTAGTTAAAACAGATTTAGCAATAAAAAATATAAATAAAGAATTAAAAAATCTATATGAAATCATAAAAGATTCTCCTGAAGTGTTAAACTATTTGAAAAATAGTTCTCTTGAAAAAGAGGGTGAGTCAATTTTATATGAAAAATTAAAAAGGGATATGAAATTAAAATACGAAGACGAAGTTTTTCAGTTTCATTTAAATAAAATAGGAAAAACAGAAATTGTTAATGAATAAAAAAGCATAATGAAATTTCCAAAATGGTTTCGAGACGGAAACAAGATATTTAGACTTTTTTTCTATTTTTCTTGTTTCAAGCACCTTTATTCAGGTCGGTGCAGTTGACATTATTGAAGTTTTCTTAATAGTTTATTGTATTCTTTGTTTGATCTTAGTTGCTTCTTTGCTTCTTCTATGATTAAGTCTATCGTTTCTTTTTCTAATGACATATCTGTAGGTATTTGATTAAAGAAAAATTCTTTTTCTTTATTAAATGTATTTTGAAAATTAATATCTATAAAATAAGTGTTTACATTTTGATTTTTATCATTGAAACTTTTTTCCCAATCTTTTAATAATTCTTTAAATCTTTTTTTTGTTGTTTGATTGTATCTGTGTAATTGAATGTCTGTTACAACATTTATTGTTTGAGTAATGTTTGGCTCTTCAAATGATTCACCAATTTTTAGGTCAGGACTTGTTGAGGCATCTACAACAATAATTAAAATGTTTTTATTTTTGTAAGATTTTTTTTGATTTTTTTTGATTTCTCCAAAATTCATTAAATCTTCAAAGGCAAGAAGTCCCAAGTTATCAGTAATGCCACCATCAATTAAATGAATGTATTTGTTTTTGTCTTTATCCAAATAGGCTTCTGCGCTATGGAATGTCTCCTCTGCTTCTTTTGATAAGTTTTTATTGTCATTGAAAAATTCAAGTTGTTTACATTCCTTATAATTATCAATAACAATAGGTTCAAATAAAACAGGAACAGCAGCAGAAGCAGTTACAGCATTATAGATAGGATAATCATTGATATCTGAACAAATAAGGTCGAAATATTCCTGTGTAAATGAAAATCTTTCCCCTGTACTTATATCAGAGGCATTAATGATTATAAAAGGTGAATTTTTTTTATTTAAATCTTTAAATGTTGCATTTCCAAAAATATTATCTTTATAATATTGCTTTGCAATATCCGCTCTTTTGTAATCTGAAAAAATCATGTTGAAGGGATTAAAAAAACGATATAAAAGTTCATCAGAAATATCCTTGTATAAAACTTTATTTTTAAAATTTAAATAAAAGTCTTCTTTGTAAAGTCCATAATAAGCAGAAGTAAAACTTCCTCCTGAAACAGAGCTTATAACTTTAATTTTATCCTCCAAGGTTTTTTCATTTTTAATTTTTGAATTTTTCAATTCTTCAAGAACACCATAAGAAAGAGCAGCAGCTCGTGCTCCACCACCTGAAAAAGCTAGGAATATAGAAATATCGTCTTCTAAATATTCATAAAAAAAACTATTTTCATCGGTTATAGAATATCTTTGATTAATTTCTTTTGGGTTTGCAAATTTATTTTCAGGAATGTGAATAGAAGAACATCCTGATAATATAGTAAGAGAGGTTAAAATTGTTAATTTTTTATTTAAAATATTTTCATTTTTCATTAATTGAATATTAATACATTTTAAAAAAAATGCAAGTATTGTAAAAAAGCATTAGAATTGAAAGAATTATTAAAAAAAAGTTATCTTTTAAATATAAATACAAAACAGGATTAAATATGAAAAAAATAAAAAAAATATTAGTATTTTCTTATTTGTTGATTTTAACAGGTTGCAGTCACGAAGATAATTCAAAAGCACTAGGAACAATAGAAAGAGATAGAGTAACTTACACAGCCACCTCTAATGAAATAATTAGAGATCTTCCAATA
>CEUY01037982.1_pt1 | contig 14473 bp, 9 predicted proteins | sample 361481 | NCBI WGS metagenome assembly CEUY01 (sample SAMEA2622737, study PRJEB7988) | marine metagenome | isolation source: saline water (ENVO:00002010), including
GGTGACGTCGCACTGTTAAAAGGCGGAGCGTGGATTGGTAATGAAGATACGGCATTAGTACATCGCTCACCAATGGTGTCTGCACAAGAGAATAGACTGCTGTTGACCGTAGACTTTGGTTAAGTCTATGCCGGTAAAAGAATAATTTTCGCCCAAAACGACGAAAGCCTAGCATTGCTGCTAGGCTTTCTGGAATATGAAAACAAGGGATTCGAATCACAAAACTAAGTGATAACCCTTGTAGTAAACACCATGAGATAAGGCCTAGTCTTGCATGTATCCATACTCCAAAAACATCCTTTCACACCGAAAGAGCAAAAACATTTACAGTTATAAATCAGAGATTCCCTTGTATTCTCACTCTTAAAACAAACTTATACTCAGCTCACTATTCGAATCTTTACCAACAAATATGCTAATTTGTGTAACTTCTTGCTCAAAACGCTCGTTGATTCCATAGAACGCTAGATCATCTGCCGTAATGGTAAACTGAACCTTCGTTTGCTCACCCGCTGCGATAAACTGTTTTGCAAAGCCTTTAAGTTCACGCTTCGGTCGAGTTGTTGAAGTTCCATTTTGAGAAATATAACACTGAACAACTTCGTAGCCATCGACAGGTGATGTATTGCGCACATCCACTGTTACTTCAATATCATCACCAACAGAGTAGCGTTCTGAATTGACGGTTAAGTTGGCATACTCAAATTGACTAAAGCTGAGCCCATATCCAAATGGATACAGTGGTGTATGCTCAGAGTCTTTATAGGCTTGATACTCCTGAAACGCGCGCATTTTACCTAACTCTTTACGTGCATAGTAAATCGGAATTTGCCCAGTTGAACGTGGCACCGTCATGGTCAATTTACCTGATGGGTTATTAATACCATAAAGTGTTCGAGCTACCGCGTTCCCTGTTTGAGTGCCACTTTGCCAAGCATAGATTAACGCATCAGCATAACGTTCAATCGCTGCAGACGGCACCGGTCGACCAGTACATTGCACGACGATCAACGGTTTGCCAGTTCGACCAATCGCTTCAATCATCTGCTCTTGGCCTGCAGGTAAGGTTAGCTCTGCGATGTTTCTTGCTTCACCCGTCCTGCGATGACTTTCTCCAACACATAGCACCACGATATCGGCACGATGAGCACACTCAACCATCTCATCACTAAAGCCACAATCATCGGTGATCACCGTGTTTGAACGGCTCAGTTGTTTCATACCTTCAATGATAGAAACGACATCATCAGCTTTACCATCAAGACACCATGAGCCAAGATGTTGGCGCTTTGAGTCAGCATGCGGACCAATCACTGCGACGGTTAAACCACTGTCTGATAGTGGCAAAGTAGCGTTATCATTTTTCAGCATCACCAAGCATTGTTCAGCAAGCTGAAGTGCCATCTCGCTATAGGAGGATTTACCCAAAACCTGCTTGTGGCACTCTGGATCAACATAAGGGTTTTCAAATAGCCCGGCACGGAATTTCGTTAACAACACACGACGCACTGAGTCATCAAGGTAGTTCATCAACTCAGGATCTGTCTCTAATGCTGTTGCTAAGAAACCCTCATAAGCTTCGTGGGTCATCGCCATATCGATACCTGCTTGAAGCGCTTTAGTCGCAGCTTCTTGGCCATCTTTTGCAACGCCAAAATATTCCAGATCAGAAATTGAGCCCCAGTCACTGACAACCATACCGGAGAAGCTTTGTTGTTGTTTTAGCCACCCCTGAACCAGCGCCTTAGAACCTGTTACTGGCGTGCCACCAAGGTCATTAAAACCAGACATCACTGTCGCGACACCCGCCTCGATCGCCGCTTTAAATGGCGGGAGATAAACGTTATGCAAAGTATTCGCAGAGATCTCCGTAGTATCATAGTCACGTCCACCTTCAGAAGCACCGTAACCTACAAAGTGCTTAGCACAAGCCACTAAACTATCAGTAGCTGCTGGGTCATCACCTTGAAAACCTTTCACAACGGCTTTTGCCATTTGACTGGTTAGAAACGGGTCTTCTCCTGAACTTTCAATAACGCGCCCCCAGCGAGGATCGCGCACAATGTCGAGCATCGGAGCAAAGGTCCAGTTGATACCTAAAGAGGCCGCTTCCGCAGCAATACAACGATAAGCTTGTTCAACTAACTCTGGGTTCCATGAACATGATTGAGCCAACGGGATTGGCAATACCGTTTTTTGACCATAAATCACATCACGAGCAAAAATAATTGGAATACCGAGCCTACTGTTTTCAACCGCTGCTTTTTGGATCTCATTCAGTTGATTAGGGTCAACCGTTTCGCCTGGGGCATTCCCAGCCCAAGCAGTATCGGCAAGAATGCGCGATCCCCACTCACCTTGGCTAACTTTTTCCAAATAGTTTTCACGGTTGTCGGCATACTGCAACATTGGAGACTGACAAAGTTGACCGATTTTCTCCGCTAACGTCATTTTCGCTAAAAGATCTTCTACACGTTCATGATGAGGCAGTGATGCATCTTGATACTTTTCCATCGGTTATTCCATATTGTTCTGAGCGTTGTAGTAAGGAAAGGCTTCGATTAAGAACTCTTTCATTTCAGTGGCAAGTAACGCATTGCCTGAATCGTTTGCCACCTGTTGAAGTTGGTCGGCCACTTCTGGAACGTAACGAGAATCTAATTCGACGTAAATCTGAATAAACTCTTCTAACTGCTTCGCACTCAACTGATTAATAATCTCATTTGGCTTGTCTAAGGCTTGGTAGTAACTGTCAGGCTTAGGACCTAATACTGCCCCTTCCCACGTTTCGATAACTTGTTGGTAACCACCCAAATACTCATCACCTCGACGCAGTTCCAGTTTATTCATCCCTTTAAGAGCAATTATCGCATTGCCCTGCTGCTGTTGTTCCGTCGCAAAATCGTAATATTGTTGAGAAAGGTTATAGGCTTTAAGCCATGCTGCGCTATACGCCACCAGCACCAGTGCCGCCAAAACGCCCCACTTGATCAAATTGTTCATCACTTCACCCCTACCCCAGTAAACGCTTTAATGAAGTTCTTTTGTAAACAGAAGAAAACAATAACCACAGGAACAGCAATCATGGTTGTCATCGCCCATAACTGTTCCAAGTTCGTTCCCGGAACTTCAGTTTGGAAGTTATACAAAGCGAGTTGCAACGTCATCAGTGACTCGTCACGAACGTACAGTAACGGCCCCATAAAATCGTTCCATGCACCCATGAAGGTTAAAATACCAACAGTCGCCAATGCAGGTCTGAGCATAGGTAACACAACCTTTCTAAAGATTCGGAACTCACTTGCCCCATCAATTCGTGCCGCCTCAAGGTAAGCGTTATCAATCTGCTTCATAAATTGAACCAACAAAAAGATGTTATAAGCACTGATAGAGCCTGGAATAATTAACACTCGGTATGTATTAATCCAGTTCCACTCATACATCATCATGTAAGTTGGAATAGTAAAAAGTACGGCAGGAATCATCATTGAACCCAAGATTACTTTTAACCAAAATTCACGTCCGGGAAGATTAGTTTTGACAATCGCATAGGCCACCATCGAAGAGAATAGAGTATTCAACACAGTGACCGAAACTGAGATGAAAATAGTGTTAAAAAATACTCTAAATAAATTTACTGATTCAAAGACTTCAATATAGCCTTTAAATGACCACTCTTTGGGTAGACTGTTTGGGTAATGCATAATTTCCGGACCAGTCTTAAAAGAGTTAATAACCATATAAAAGAACGGATACATCACCAAAATAGAAGCAAGTACCAAAGTAGCATAAATTAATATCGTTTTATTTTTATTCTTTTCCATCATTAATCTTCCTTGCTAGTGATCTTCAACTGCATCATAGTTAACAAATAAATCACAGCAGCAAGCATTAGACCTATCGTTGACGCTTCGCCCATTTTCATCTGTTCAAAACCTGTTTGGTAAAGATATAAAACCGGAGTCAATGCTGATTGGTAAGGACCACCACTTAAGTCAAAATTCATAAATACTTCGATGAACATTTGCAGGCCGTTAATAATATTCATCGTCATAACAAAGATGATTTGCGGCATAATCATTGGCAGTGTAATTTTGCGGGTTTTACGCCACCATGAAGCGCCATCGATGTCAGCAGCTTCAAACAGAGAGCGGTCAATACTTGCAATACCGCCGAGAAAAATGATCATTTGAACACCAAACCATTTCCAGGCGCTGAACACTGCAATCACTGGCATCGGTAGCCATTGTTCAAACTTCCAAAAAACCGGCTCGTTCAACAGCGAAGATTCGACCATTGCACTTTGCACTGGACCTGATGGCCCTGAAACAAAATCAAAGATCACCATAGCAACCGTAATAGAAGTAATTACTGGTATAAACATAATAGTTCTGAAGAAGCTTGCCATAAATTTAATTTCATTTAATAGCAAGGCTAATCCCAGACCAATAATAAAACTCAGAAATACAAATATTATCTGGTTAAATAGAACGTTAAATAGTGATTTCCAAAACAATGTATCTGTCACAACCGAAATCCAGTTTGCTAAACCAACAAACTGCGTATTTTCCGGAAGTAAAATATTCACATTCAAAAAACTACTTTCAAAAGAAAGGAAGAATGGATACATCAAGAAAACAGTGAAATATATAATCCAAGGCGCAAGGAATACATATCCCATAATGAGATTATTTTTTTTCATATTTTTACCACACTAATCCGTTGATATATTATCGTTTAAATATATCTTTAGCCTGTTGACTTGCTGATTCGACTGCTTGTTGAGGTGTCACTTCTTTTTTCAACACTACTTTGGAGTATTGCTGCAAAATGATATTAGCCACATCAGCCGACTGTGAAAATGGTTCACTCATAACGGTATAAGGAAGCTGCTCAACAAACGGTTTAGCCTCGGCGCTCTTATAATAAGGACGATCTTTCAATGACACTAACGCAGGTAGCTGACCAAGCGCTATGTTCGCTTTATGGTTTAGCTCATCATCCATCAACACTTGAACAAACTGCCAACTTAGCTGCTCTAGCTCTTGATCATTTTTAAAAATCATCAGTGCTCGACCATCAAGCGTTGAATACGACTGCTCTCCCTTATTAAGCGTTGGAATTGGTGCTAACCCAACATCTTCACCAATCACCATCGGCTTCTGTGCAGCTTCCGCTAGGTTGGCTTTCCAACCAAAACCAAACTGTGGCCACATGCCTATATTTCTTGAGAAAAAGCTCTTCTCCATAGTTAGAGGGGCATACTGTTGCATTCGCTGCATAGTCGAAAGGAACATCGCCATATTGGCATCTTGTTTATCGAAAATGGGATGAGTACCAAAACGATTTAATAAGGTGTATTCACCACCGTTGAAGTTGTAGTACAGCTGAGCAAGCATGCCCCAGTACCAACTGCCCGTTGACAACACATCATTCCAAAGTACCGTGCCATAGACAGGGCTGCCATCGGCTCTTGGCGGCAGTTGGTTTATTTTATCTGCTACAACAAGAAACTCTTCCCAAGTTTGAGGTGGCTGTTCAGGGTCTAATCCAGCTTCACGAAATAGCTCTTTGTTGTAAATCATCAGCTGAGTGGTCACATTCCACGGAATGTAGTAGCTACGACCAAAATTTTTGCGCATAAATACTGGATCAATACGCTCGACCAACTCTTGATAACCTTCGAATTGATCGAAGTATGCCAATTTCCCCATCTTGGCATACTTCGCCGGCTGGTAACCAAATACCCCTGCATAGAGGTTTGGCAAATCACCGGCAGCCATACGTGTCTCTAGGTTCTCATCGTTCGAAACGACCACTTCGACATCAGGAAAGCGTTTGTTAAATTCAGGAATCACTTCCTGACGAACGAAGTTCATATAGTTACCTGCAGGCGTCATCACCTCTAGCTTAGTGGCCGCCGCACAGGTTTGGTAGCTAAGGGCAAGCGCACACCCGATTAACCATTTTTTCATGATCTACCCTACAAAGTTTCCCTCGAGATCAGCTTAGTTGGTAGGAGACGTAATTCTTCCAGGTCTTTTTTACCGTTAAGTGCATCAATCAGTGTTTGTGCAGCTAATTCACCCATACCTGTTTTTTGATGGGAGATGGTCGTCAACCTAGGAATCATCAATTCAGCCATATGTATATCGTCAAAACCGACTAGCTTCATATCTTCAGGGATATTGATATCGTGCTCTTTTGCAGCACGTATAATACCTATAGCCATTTCATCGTTCGCCGCGAAAACCGCTTTCGGCTGTTTGCCTTTTTCGAGCAGTTCTAGCATTTGTGCGTACGCTGATTTTTCAGTGAAGTCACTTTCAACCAGCAAGTCATTATTTACAGTAATTTTGAAATACCCGAGTGCAGAGATGTATCCATCAAGGCGTTTTTGAGCATCGTATGAATCTTTCGGCCCACCAAAGTAATATATCTCTTCAATTCCAGAAGCGATCAGGGCTTTAGTGGCAGCAAATGCACCGCCGAAGTTATCAATCAAAATATTATAAATGTGTGGACCTGAAACCTCGCGGTCCAAAACTGCGATTGGGAAATCCTTTTTTGCTATAGCCTTTAAGAACTCATCATCAAACGAGTTGGTAAGAATAATGGCACCGTCAACGACTCTGTCTCGAATGTATTTATGTGCAGTCGAGTTTTCATTGCCATACATACTGCATGCCACTAAATCATAACCATGTTGATGACATACTTGTTCAATACCTTTCACTAATTCACTGTAGATCGGGCCAAACCATGAGTTGAAGAATAGGCCGATAGCATTGCTCTTTTTCTGCTTAAGTTGCTTAGCATTGCTATTTGCTACGTAATTCATTTCTTCGGCCACGCTAAGCACATGCTTGCGTGTGGCTTCACTGATACGAGTGCTTCCGTTCATAGCGTAAGAAACGGTCGCAATTGACACACTCGCTTTTTTGGCTACATCTTTAATCGTTACTGTCATGTATAAATTTTGTCCTTGTTGAGAATCATTAACCGCCAACTATTTTTGTTGAAACGATTCTACCAAGAAAGTGCATTAAGCAACAATTATTGCTGAATTAGTGTTTGAAATACGGGAGGTTAACCCGAACGCTCGGGTTAACCTCATTTATTACAGGGTAATCTCAAGTACATTTTCGTTCTGATTTAATTTTTCATTCAACCAGTTACGAGAAACCAATGCAGCACCTGAACGATAGCGGTTAGCCATTAACTCAAATGGTACGTCTTGACCATTCAGTTTAATCGTTTTAGGTGTATGAGTACCTTTTTGTGGTGAAATAAGCAATTTAACCGACTTACCTTCGATTTCGTATTCAATCGCAACCTTACCCAAACGCGGTGAGATCACTGGATCGAGAACCAAATCTTGATTGTCAAAACGTAGACCGAATACACTGCTCATTAATTGATTTAAGTAGATACCAGGTCCACTTGAATAGATTCTCCAACCACCTTTCACTGCCACTTCACCAGAGCGTACTTTTTCAAAGTTATCGTAAGCCATGTAACGGTCGTTAAACTTGGCATCAGAGCTTGAGAAGTATGCATTCGACTGGCGTAGCTCAGCATTTGGAACCACATCTTGAATACCAACAGGAATAATCTTGTACAGGTTATCAAATACGGCTTCTGCATCACCCAGTTTACATAGCGCTTCAATAAAACGAATATGCGCATGGCAATACTGCAGACCAACTTCACGACCCAAGTTTGCCGCTAACTCTGCACGTTTGAAGTATGTCTGTTCACCCGCTTTATATTCCGCCATTTTATCCATCAAGCGCACACCATCAGGGTGAACCAAGCGCTCTTTGATCAATTCCATATGGCTTTGTGCCATTTCTGGAGAGAATGTCTCAGAGATAATAGAACGACTCGCAGGCAGAAGGCGATGCTTGATACCTGTTTTCTTGTCCGCAGGGTGTAGTAAGTACTCCACTTCTTTTACATCGCCATTTTCAGCGCGATCAAAGTGAATAAAGCCAGCGATGGTGCCATCTTTAATCAAGTAATGATGGTAATCATGCTCCATTGATTGTGCTAGCTGTGCTAGTTGCGCAGAGAAGTCAACGTGTGAATCGGTCTTCTCTAACGCTGCAACCATACCGTTCAATGCTTGTAGAGTTAGTGGGATAGTCCAACCACTCACCATATTTTCACGCAGTGATTGATTCGCAGGCTGCAAAGTATCATCCCAGTCACCATCACCATAACAAGAAAGTGAGGTACCAGGGACAAGATTGTCGATAATATGCTGAACTTGGCGCTCAACGTGGGTAAGCAGTGAGTATGTTTGTCCACTCTTCACAAAACCATCATGTGCTAATGTGTACGGCAATAGCTCATCAAGCAATTTAAGATCCCCAGTCACAGCAAGGTAATCAGCTAGCGCTTTTAATGGCCAAACAACAATATCACCATGTGCTTCTTCCTGTTGAATCTGCGCATACTGATCAAACATGAACCATTGCGGCCACGTACCAGTTTCTTGATACTGGTGGCTATAGATCTCTTTAAGCAAGTCGCGGGCTTTTGCGTACTCTTGCATTGACATAAATAGCTCAAATGGACCTTGTGATACATCACGGGTACCCCATGCAGCACCTGAATATTGCTCTAACCCATGTGGGGTGCTGTAGTGCACTAGTGCATTGTGTGTAAACCAATGTACTGTCTCATTCAAACGTTGGCTATTTAGCTCATCGGATTCAAAATGCAGCTTAAAGCCTTTAGTTAGCTGATTGACTTGAGAGTGGCACTTTGCCTTCTCCTCATCAAAATCTACCCACTGACCTTTTGAGTTAACACCGTTAAACTCGCCACCAATAGCAATGCGAGCTTTGTCGCTAACAACGCCTTTAAGTACTAGGTATTCTGCAGAATTAGTCTCTGGATTAGTGAAGATATCGCATTCGCTAAGCTCAGCACTTGGCTCAATGGCAAAGCTTAAATCTTTACCGAACTTACCAATCAGTTCATTTTCGCCGCGAACAACAAAACCTTTATCTTCTTGGCTTACGATGATCTTGCTTTCACCTTCGTTATTACCAAACACCAATTGATGAGATACCGCGATTTCTAATAAAGAGCTCAGGCCACGAGTCATAATTTCAAGTTGAATCAGAGGCGATTCTGCAGCAGTAAACGAGCGTACTTCAATGAAACCATCGCGGTATTTATAGACCCAACGAGAGTAGTTAGTACCAACTTCGTATGCTGAAGGCATACCCAGAACTTGGTATTGCTCACCTTGTTTTACCCAAATTCGCTGACCGCTGTTAGCAAACTGGTTTAATGGATTACGGCATACGCCTAGTAGCTTGTTGAAAGAGGTGTTACCAAGCGTCAATTGCGAGTTAAATACACCATACATGTAGTGTGTCGCACTCATAATTGGGTTGCGGTAATCTTTGTTGTTACCCGATGCGATTACATGACCCGTTGTACGCTCAAGGTAGCGCTCTTTAGCCGCTAGCGTCACGTACTGGCTGTCACCATAGAAAAATGATAATAACTCAGAGTTTTGCTTTTCAGCGAAGCGTCGCTCGTCACCAAACAAGTCGCTCACCTCTTGGTCACTAAGCTCTTCACCATTGATATATGCCGCTTTAGCTTGAGGTTGATGTTTCAGTGCAGATTCTAGTTGAACGTCACCAGCAGTGGCATGCAGTTCAGCGATGGTTGGCATCGCAACTGTTTGAGTCCAGTTAGAGCTAGAACAGTTGGCCTCCACGATCGCATAGAAAGTATGAGTAGCAGCTTTGTTTGGTTGAACAATGCTTGGCGCAGTTTGCAAAGCAGCATAACCAAATTCATATTGGTACTTTTCGTTAGCAAGTTCACGCAGTTCCAACGCAGCTGGTTGACCAGTGAACTTAAACTCTTTACCGAAGAACTGATAACCATCAGTGCTGTAACCGACAACGGGGCTAAAACAACCAAGTTGAATACGAGGGTTACCTGAACTTTGTGGCAAGTTCTGGCGGCTACAAAGCGTAAAACCGTACTCAGGTGAATTAAACACTTCATGATCAAGGTACTGCGAACAGTATGCTTCATTGGTTTTCACTGCACCTTCATCAGCTAAGCCAACGTCTTGACCGTAAACGAGATCGTAGTTGAAATCGCTACCACTTGTATTCAGCACTTCAACGTCGTAAAAGAAAGCATTTTCGACAATTTTTAGTGAAACAGTAGCTTGGAATGCGTCAGTTGTTGTGCGCCATGCTGGCAAGCCATTTGACTGTATAAACGTTTCAATTTGTTCATTAAAAAAAAGCAACGGAGTTGCTGTTACTACATCATTTTCAAATGTGCGTAGATAAATATTGCTGATTGCATGCTCACCATTTGGTGTTTCAAATAGCGATATCATTAGTTCGTTACTACGAATAGCAGCCAACACGCCCTCAGGGCTAAATGTCATATTAAGTTTTTCACCACCGACTTTGAGTGCCGGCTGATTAATTTGTGGGTACATTGCGAATACTCTCCAGACGCCGCAAAAATTAAGAATAAAAAATATTGTTGTCAGTGGCATCATCAAACAGATGACACTTATTCATAAATAGTTCGATATAGCAACGGCTCGCGACCATAGGAATCTGCTCTTGGTCAGACTGCTTACATACCACTCGGCAACCAAGTACATTAAGGTGGATGTATACCTCTGAACCTAGCTCTTCAATCGCTTCAACTTCAGCTGATAGCGTATTGAAGTTACTTTCACTACGCACAGCGATATGCTCAGGTCGAATCCCCACATGAACAGGTTTATCTAGCCACATTTCCGCACGCGTATGACGCTCTTGTGGTAGCCCTAGCACTTTACCACCTAAGTTAACACCCACCGCATCGCCTGATTTCACCACCTTACCACCAAGCATGTTCATTGCTGGCGAGCCGATGAATTCTGCAACAAAGCGATTCTTTGGATTGTGATAAACGTTCATCGGTGTATCAACTTGCATGATGCTGCCTTTGTTAAGAATGCATACACGATCACCCATCGTCATCGCTTCAACCTGATCATGTGTAACGTAAATCATGGTCGCAGGACTACCGGAATCTTTTAGCTGTTGATGCAGACGCGTAATACGCATACGCATTGATACACGCAGTTTGGCATCAAGGTTTGATAACGGCTCATCAAAAAGAAATACTTCTGGTTTACGTACCATCGCGCGACCAAGAGCCACTCGCTGACGCTGACCGCCAGACATCTGCTTCGGCTTGCGGTCGAGCAACTCAGTAATCTCGAGTAGCTCAGCAGCTTCCGCAACACGACGTTCAATTTCTTGTTTTGATTTCTTAGCTGTCTCCAGACCAAACGCCATGTTTTCATAGGTCGTCATATGTGGGTATAGCGCATAGTTCTGAAAAACCATCGCAATGCCACGATCTTTTGGAGGCAAGTCATTACACACCTTGTCACCAATTGATAATTGACCGCTGGTAATGCTTTCTAATCCTGCAACCATTCTTAGCATGGTTGATTTCGCGCATCCTGAAGGTCCAACAAGCACCATAAATTCACCATCCTTGATGTCTAAGCTCACATCATGAATCGCGTGGAAACCGTTGTCATAAACCTTATTAATGCCTTCGAGTGTAACCTTTGCCATGGGCTTATTATTCCTATTCAAAAGCTATGTTAAACGTTTCAACAAAGAGTAGCGATACCGAGTTTTTTAATCAATCTAAAAACAAAACTACTCTTACGTTTCGTGATCTTTATCTAGTGTTACGGATCTAAGGATAAGTTTTCATCAGCAACAAAGTCGTCGTACATGAACTCCAGCGTAGTCTGATAATTTCTTGAGGTTAAATAGCTCTGAACGTTGCTACGTATGGACTCAGCAATGAATGCACCCACAAACATACCTTGGTCAAGACCAATCACTTTATGCGATACTTCACCCTTGTCATCGATGGCATCAACCCAACCAGCACTGGTTTCAATTTGAGGATTGGCTTGTTTAAGCTGGTTTAAACGATTTAAAGCATCAGTTTCATTCGTCATGTAATAGAGAGCGAGTGTATGCGGTGAGCCTGTTGTTCCAGTCTCGATGGCATTACCAAATTTTCGGTAACTTTCCGAAACACTTTCTAAACCATAAGCTGCATAACCATCAGCAATGGTAGCCGAAGCCGAAACGAAAGGAATATCATAGTTATCCGCATTAGCTGCATGTACAAGCGAGAAGTCATACACCACCTGATAATCTGGTATTAAACGCGCTTCATCTAGCCACAATGCTGGCAACATAGCTTGAAAATAAGAACCATCCCAAGTCAACATTGGATTAACTGTACTGCCATTCAGTTCCACACTTCCCGTAATCAGCAACATATCTTCAAACACAGCTGTAGGTACTCTTCCTTCACTCACTAATACTGCCCAAATTGGTGCCAGTCGGCTCTCGTTAGCTTTGCGGTCAATGTGGTAACCAAGAAAGTCATTCTCTTTATTACTCCAACCAGCCTTTAATAGCCCTTTATCTGAATCATAAAGTGATTCCCAACCACTCTGTTGCGCAACCAGTAATTGCTCCGCCCGAGCTGCAATGGCATTTAAGCGTTCATTGTTATGATTTTCAAAAGCGCCAACTAAGCCCGCCAAAGTAAAAGAAGTAATCGCGTTGTCTACAGCCGATGCAGTCGCATCTTGGTTGATGGCCAGTTGCTCATTGTCAAACTGGTAGAGCCAATAAAACAACCCACGCCATTTCGGCGCCGCTTCTAATTGTGCCAAAACTCGCTCTAAACGAGCGATCGCTTTTTCATCGTTAGTTTCAACCATTTCGATTAGGACATTGATATATAAAGCAATGGTTGAAATGTTAGTGTAAGACGACACCGAAATATTCTCACCGTCGACCAAGACGTGGTCGTATGGCAAATACGTACTACTAGAGACACCGACTCCATCCAAAAAGTAATCGATGTTATCTTGCAGTGACCGTTCGAACCCTGCTGGATAGAAATTTGGGGCAAGTTCAATTGCAGTAATCGCCTCATTAGGTAGCTTCGTATTTGGTTCACTATCAGATGAACCACCACAGCCCATCATTAAAGCAAGCGTAGAAACAACAAAAGCAACAGATATTTGTTTCATAACAACCTCAAAATTAGGTATAAAAAAAGCCCCGAAGGGCTTTGAGCAATGTCCGGCAGCAATATAAGTTATTAACTTATATTGCTTCGAGTTTTGATCAGAATGTCCAAATCACACCGACTTTGGCAAACACACCCTCTTTGTCACCCCAAGTGTACTCATTGCCATTGCGCTGTTGATGATCACGATACGCTAAGTCCGCTAGCAGACTGATTGATTGGTTAACCGGAATCTCGGTGTATAGAGCATAGTTATTGTAGTCATAACCAGTACCATCAAAGATTTCGGTTTCACCCAGTTCGTATCGCAATTCCAGGTACACACCACTATCAAACCTAAATTGTACGAGCGGCTTAATCGCTGTTTCTGTCCATGCAAAGTCGTTCTTGTCTTCGTGGTATAAGAACTTAGTACCAAGATTGATCCAGTTATTTAATCGATAAACATAGAGCGGTTCAGTTTCATAAAACATTGCCCCTTCTTCATCCCAATAACCAGATTCAAGGTTTAGGTGTAGGAAGTGCTTACCAAAAGTAAAATTCAGTTCTGGTGTAATCTGGTAACGAGTACTCTCTTCGAAGCCTGTGACTTTCTCGTAGCCAAGCTCAATTGCGTAATTAAATGACTCGTTTACCCACTTCTCATAGCGAGGCATTAACTCCGTCGTCAGCAACGAATTACCTTCCGAAACTTTGTCTTTACCACGATATTTGTGCGTCTCTTTTAAGACGTAAGCCAATCGGAAATTATCCGTTATTTTAGTTGAACCGTCCGCAAAGATAATTGATTGAAATAACTGGCTTGGTGCATTGTCATAAACATATTCTTCATATTCAAAACCAGTAAGAACACGAGTTCGCTTTATAGTCGCGACAGACTCATTAGAGGCCATCAACACATCACCGAAACCTCCCACATCTTCTAATCCCTCAAAGCTGGTCGCGGTAATCGCACCATAATTGGGAAACTCAATGCCATCCCACATACGAGGTTGTTCTTTTAGCGCGGCATAACCGCTAAACTCTACGCCTTGCCAGAAGTCTTCCTTCACTTCCTCTGCAAATACAGGTAATGAGGATGTAGCAGTAAGAGCGAACAAAAGTGCCGTTAGTTGTTTCATACTAATACCACTCACTGTTAACCGTTATTTGGAACATAACTGCGATACATCTGCTGGACATCAGCCATATAACCACGAGCAATTAAGTACTTTTCTACATCTGCATTAATTTCATTCGCTAAGAACGCGCCAACAAACATTCCTTGATCAAGAGATAGGATCTTTGTCGACATTTTTCCTTGTGAATCAACAGCATCATACCAACCATACTCTGACTCAATCTG
>CEUY01180744.1_pt1 | contig 14460 bp, 8 predicted proteins | sample 361481 | NCBI WGS metagenome assembly CEUY01 (sample SAMEA2622737, study PRJEB7988) | marine metagenome | isolation source: saline water (ENVO:00002010), including
ATTGTCCGACTCACTCCAGTTGGTCGGCAACTTAGCAGAGTGATGCAGCCCGTCTGCGTTAGGGCCACGAAATCTCGGCCAGTTTTCAGCCTGCACAACGGTCGTTAGCAGGAGGATCGTCAATGCGGATAGAGTGATACGGAATTGCATGTTGGCATCTCTTGTTTGTCGAATGAGGAAAGCTAAACTGTTAAATATTATAACTGTTCAATTACATGGAATCCCGGAGAGTCAGGAATGCACTCAAAAATTACATTTGTCACTCTTAGTTTTTTCCTCACGTTGCCAGTCTGCAGCCAGGCAATCGAACCGGATCAGGAACTCAACTACCCAAGTTACACCGCATCTGAAAATGACATTGTGATATCCAGACAGGACTATCATGAAAAACTCCAGGGATTCTGGCTGGCAGAGTGTATTGCGAATTGGACAGGCTTGCGTACAGAAGGAGTTAAAAAAACGGCTCCGTTTTATACCGATGCTGCCTGGGGAACCAAACAGGGACGGCGGAAAAACGGGCAGCCTCAGATGATTGAATTTGTTTTGGTCGAGGAAGGTGACGTCTGGGGAGCTGATGATGATACGGATATTGAATACATCTATCAGAACATTCTGGATGTCAACAATACCAGCGTGGTTTCGGGGAAGATGATACGCGATGGATGGCTTAAGCACATTAAGCATGAAGAACAAAACTTCCTGTGGGTATCCAATGAAAAAGCATTGCACCTGATGCTGGATGGATTCACTCCTCCGTTAACAAGCCTGCCAGAGAATAATCCGCACTTTGACCAGATTGATGCTCAACTGACAACAGAAATCTTCGGCTTGCTGGCACCTTCGAGGCCGGATGTCGCTTTGAAAATGTCGCACCTGCCGATTCGTACTACTGCTTATCGGGACGCTGAGTGGATTGCGGAATTCTATGTAGTCATGCACGCTTTGGCACCTGTGGTCGATCCGGAATTGTCGACGCATGAACAGGTAATGTGGTTAGCAGCCGAAGCCCGTAAGCGTATTCCTCATGAATCCTTTGCGGCCAAGATGTACGATTTTGTGAAACGTGAATACGAAAAAAATGAAGATAAAGACAACTGGGAAGTAACCAGAGATTTCTTGAATTGGCGGCACACCGGTCAGACGACAGATGGATACAACTATCGCAGTTGGTTCGACGCCGGTATCAACTATGGTGCCAGTCTGATCAGTCTGTTTTATGGGCAGGGGGATTTGAAACGGACAATCCGTATTGGTTCGCTTTGTGGTTGGGATTCAGATAATCCAACGGCTACCTGGGGAGGACTCATCGGTTTTCTGATCGGCAAGGAAGGTGTTGAGAATGCTTTTCCTGACAAAAAGTTATCGACGTTGTACCGTATTGGTCGAACTCGTGTGAACTTTCCCGACCGCACCCCGAATCAGGATGGTGATGATTCCTTTGAATTGATGTCGACTCGCGGTATTCATGTGATTGACCGGGTTGTTATCGAAGAGATGGGCGGTGGAGTCGATCTTGAAAAGGATGTCTGGTATATCCCGTCCAATCCGACCGTGACGCGAGCGAATTACTAGAGTCCGTTGCCGTTTCCCCAGATTAGATTCATAGAGTTAACTAGAAATGCGTCTTAAAAAAAATCCAACAATATATCGTTTGAAGGTAACTGTTTCGGCTTTAACCATTGCTATCGTGCTGCTAGCGAATGTCTCGCAAGGCCAACAGATTGAGCGTACAGAGTTAAGAAATATTGAGACCCGTGGTGATTTGGCTGAACGCATCGAGTTGGCGGTTGCGTATCTCGATTTAGCAACTCGACAGCAGTTATGGAGTGGTTTTGAAGCAGAACTAACCGATGATCACTCGTTTGGATTATGGGCAGCCGATTGGCCCGGCCGTACGTTGGAAGCTTATGCTCGAACGTCACTGGCTTTAGGGAAACCAACTTCGAAACGCTTTGATGAAGTTGGGTTTGGACTACTGGGAAACCAGCGGCGTGATGGAGCATTTAAAAATGGAAAGCCCATTGCTCCGGAGCGAACAGGCTATGCGTATTCCAACGGCTATTGGTTTGGGAATGCCCGCGGCTTGCTGGGGTTGATTTGGGCTCACAAATATAGGCCGCAACAAGAAGCTTATCTCGACGGCGCTAAAAAGTTAGGTGATCACTTCCTTGCGAATTACTTTGCGGAAGGGCAACTAGGTGCTCCGAGTTCTTTTTGGTGGGTGAGTACGGAAGCCATGGTTGAGTTGTATGGTATTACCGGGGATCGTAAGTATTTAGATTTTGGAGTGCGTATTGCCGAATCAGTGCCGGATGTTAATCCAATCAGCCAGCATACCCATTCCTACCTTTTAGCGATCCGCGGCATAGTCAATATCTGTGCTCACTTGCAATCGGAGGAGGAAAAAACCATCAGAGGGGCGTTACTTGCCAAGGCACTAAAACAGCATGAGTATTTTGAAAACCATGTAATGTGGCCAGGTGGTGGAATTGTGGAACATCTGGGACAGACGGAGGGCTATAGTCTCAACTATTGGTTTGACGAGGGTTGCAGCGTGTTTGACTGGTGGGGGCTGAATGTAGATCTTTGGCGAGTCACCAAAGAGACTCGATTCCTGGATATGGCCGAACGCACAGCTCGAAACCACCTTTTGTTTAATCAGGATCGTTCGGGTGGATTTTGTGGTGATCGGGGAATTGATTTCGTCAGAGAGGGATCACCCTGGCCGTTTTGTTGTGCTATGCACGGAACACGTACGCTGGCGGAGATTCCTCAGTACATTGCCACGACGGATAAAGAATCAGTCTTTGTAAGTTTCTATTATCCGTCGACCACGAATTTGGTTGTTCAGAACCACCCGGTCACGATTGAGATGGAGTGTGATTATCTGACCAGGGGAGTTGTCGAAATAACAGTTGAATCGGCGCAGGAGTTAGATATGCCATTCAATATACGAGTACCTGCGTGGAGTCGAGTGGCCAAACTCGTTATTAACGGGGAACCGCAGGAAGCGGTTGTCGAAGACGGGTGGTGTGTTCTTGATCGTGTTTGGAAAGCAACAACGGATATTCGAATACAGTTTGAAATGACAGTGCGGACTGAGCCCATGAATGACTTTATAGGCCTTCAGGAAGGCGACGATACCTCGCGAAAAAGCCTTTGGTTTGGTCCTCGCCAACTGGTTTATAACCAGTCGCTCAATCAGGATCTTCGTGAGGTTTTCCAGGGGCCGCCTGCACTGCGACACGTCTATCAAGCTTATGGTGAGTTGCAACTGGATCGGTCTACAAAACAGACACCGCTTACGATTGGAGAAAAGAAGTACAAGAAAGGTCTTGGTACGCATTCGGTTAGCGAAATTACCTATTGGCTGGACGGGCAGTTCAAGGAATTTCGGTCTGATATTGGTATCGACGCATCTTCCGAGGGAGCAGGTGCCGTAAGATTCAAAGTCTGTACTGACGGTAAAGTTGTTCATGGTGACGTCGTTAAGGCCAGTATTGGTGAAAATAATGAGGGGCAGGTTCAGTCTCTTTATGGGTTTGAAGTGACGGCCATGTCGGGAAGGGATCCTGCCAGATCCATACAGGTCAACGTTGCCGATGCTAAGTTGCTCACTTTGGTTGTGGACGAAGCGGTCAATGGCCTTGCCAAAGATTATGCCAACTGGGCCGGGGCGCGTTTGATTAAAGAGGATGGTACCGTAGTTTATCTTAGCGATCTTCCAAACGATCGGGACAAGGGGATCCCTTTCGATCAATTAGAGATTGATGAGGAGAACGTACAGAACATAGCTAAAGAGCGGGTGGTTTTTGGTGTTTCTATCGGAGGCAAAGATGTGCCAGTCGTATTTAGTTTTCTTGATTCGCTGGGCTACGATCTAATGAAGAATAGACCGGTATTACGGTCTTACGTGAAAACATCAGATAATTAACTCCACAATATAGAGGAATGTCGGTGAAGAATTTTCATGCAACCAGTTTTCAACTTTTGTGGATCGTTTGCATAGGAGCCGCGGTCCCCGGATTGTTACAGGCAAAGGATTCGCGTCCCAATCTGATCGTCGTACTTTGTGACGATTTAGGCTATGGCGATCTCGGCTGTTATGGAAACCAGATTGTAAAGACTCCGAATCTGGATCAGTTTGCGGCGAATGGACTGAAGTTTACTCGCTGCTATTCAGCGGCTCCTAATTGTTCGCCAGCCAGAACGGGATTGATGACAGGCCGGACACCCTACCGAGCGGGGATTCATAACTGGATTCCATATAACTCGCCGATGCACGTGCGTGCTCAGGAAACCACGCTGGCGACCCTACTTCAGAAATCGGGCTATCAAACATGCCATGTTGGTAAGTGGCATATGAATGGAAACCTCACAGATAAAGATTATCCTCAACCTGCCGACCATGGATTCGACTGGTCCTTTGGCACTCAAAATAATGCCTTGCCTTGCCACAAGAATCCTGTGAATTTCGTTCGTAATGGAAAAGCGGTGGGGTCATTGAAAGGGTATGCTGCCGATCTGGTGACTGACGAAGCGATTGATTGGCTCGACGAACAACGAAATGACGAGGAACCATTTTTTCTGTTCGTCGCCTATCACGAACCTCATGAACCGATCGCTTCTGATCACAAATATACCGAGCTCTATGAACCGCAGGGTAAGCCCAGTATCTATGATCCTGAAGTAACCAGTTTCCAGGCACACCATGGCAATATCACACAAATGGATGCTGCCTTTGGTCGTCTGCTCAAGCATTTGGAAAAGCGTGGCCTGCGAGAAGATACGATACTGTTTTTTACCAGTGACAACGGGCCGGCAATTACGAGTGCTCATCCGCACGGCAGTACGGCTGGTTTGCGGAATAAGAAAGGTTCGGTGTACGAAGGTGGGATTCGAGTTCCCGGGATGATTCAATGGCCACGCGCGCTGACGCAGCCACAAGTTCTCGATATTCCGATTAGTGGAGTCGATGTTCTGCCGTCGTTTTGTCAGCTGGCTGGAATCAAACCTCCCAAGTCGTTAAATCTGGACGGTGCCAGCTTTATTGGAGCATTAGGTGGAAGACCAATTCGCCGCTCGAAACCTCTTTACTGGCAATTTCATGGAGCTCGTGGGGAAGACCAGATTGCAATCATCAAAGACAATTGGAAACTGGTTGGTCAGTTTGAGGGAGGCAGCTTGCCACCTCACGGTGATATTTTTGCGGAGCACCAGGAGCGAATTCACTCGGCCAAAATCACTCGCTATCAATTGTTTGATTTGTCAAAAAATGAGATGACAGATGTACAGGATGAGTTTTCGGGAGTTTCCAGACAACTCGTTGCTGAGATGAACCGTCTGTTTTCTTCAGTACAAGCGGATAATCCGACCTGGCCGGCGTGGGTTTGGCCCAAAGAAGAGGGTAAGCAGATTCGAGCGTATGTCGACTCGCTGAAGACTAAACAGCAGTAGCCATCCAAGCCGATGAAACTATTAGCAGGAGTTTAATTCCTTTTGAGCTAAAGTATGTTTTTAGTTTAAGATGAATGTTAAGACGAATGCACAATTCACGAGTATTTGGAATTTAATCGTATGCATCATCCCCACCTTCCTAACTCACCCACGATTCACGTCGGGTCACGACGCTGGTTTTTGAAAACCGGAAGCGCAGCGATGGCCAGCCTGCCATTGGCAACCTTGCAACAGGTAGAGGCTCAGGCCAATGCCGGTTCGTCTAAGAAATCGGTGATTCTGTTTTGGTTAAGTGGTGGTCCAAGTCAAATTGACATGTGGGATCCTAAACCGGATGCTCCGGTAGAAATTCGCAGCCCGTTCGGAACGATATCAACAGTAGTACCCGGAGTGCAGTTTACCGAGTGCTTACCGCGGCAGGCAGCAATCGCCGATAAGCTTGCCGTCTTGCGAGGAGTCGATTGTTCAGCCAGTAATCATACACCGATTACGATGCAGGCAGGAAATCCACTTGCTCGTCGCACCAACGACGGAAAGGATGGCGGTGGCTATCCATCGATGGGCTCGGTGGTTGCTAAATTCCGTGGAGCCAATGATCCGTCGATGCCCGCCTTTGTAGGATTAGCCAAAACCTGGACATCTGATGTTTACGGTGCCGGCCATATGGGTTCCAAATTCGAGCCTGTAAAAGGGTTGGAACTGGCGGACAAATTCAAGCTCCCTGACGGCTTAAATATTGAGCGTTTGCAGAATCGTGCAGCATTGCGTGAGCAAATTAACCAGGCCCGCCGTCGACTTGAAAACAACGAGGTACTTGACCGCTTCGATGCCAATACCCAACGAGCCTATGAAATGGTTTTATCGGGTAAGGTTGAACGCGCCTTTGACATTAGTCAGGAAACTGATGAATTGCGGGAAAGCTATGGTCGGGTGAGTGTAGGCGAGAAAGCAATTCTGGCTCGACGGCTTGTCGAGGCAGGTGTTTCTTTTGTACTGGTTAGTGGAGCCTGGGGATACTTTGATCATCACGGTGATAGTGTCCGTTGGGGAGGAATTGAAAAAGGACTAAAGCCTTTATTGCCACGAGTAGATCAGGTTTACGCCGCCTTGATTGAAGACCTGGAACAGCGTGGGATGCTCGATGATACGCTGGTAATGATGATGGGAGAATTTGGCAGATCACCCAAGATTAATACCGATGCAGGACGGGATCACTGGGTACCCGTGATGTCGATGATCATGTCAGGCGGAGGAATCCAGGGAGGTCAGGTTATTGGTAGCACTGATCGTACTGGTGGTGAAATCAAATCCGGAAAAGTTAGACCTCAGGATCTGGCCGCGACAACCTTTAAGCATCTGGGCATCAATCTTGATAGCCACTGGACTGATCCTCAGGGACGACCAATACCGATTGTCCAGGAAGGTGGCCAACCCGTATCAGGGTTGATCTAGAACGAATGAAACCATTTGTTGTCCTATTAACTCTATTCGTCCCGTTGGCTTCGGTCTCAGCTCAGACTGCGTCTGCGACCCGTCAAAATGCGATGGTGGCCACGGTGCATCCGTTGGCTTCTCAGGCTGCTTATAAGACGCTTGCCAGTGGTGGTAATGCTGTGGATGCTGCGCTGACAGCTGCCATCACGTTGGGAGTCGTCGATGGTTACAACTCGGGAATCGGCGGGGGATGTTTTATTCTGATTCGGACACCGAGTGGTAAACTCTACGCCATCGACGGTCGCGAAACCGCTCCTCGTCATGCGACCGTTGAAATGTATTATCGTGATGGGACACCGGATACGGCGTTGTCACAAGTCGGAGCCTTGGCGTCCGGAACTCCCGGAGCCATCGCAGCTTATCATTTGGCCTGGCGTAAATGCGGACAAGTCGATTGGAGTGAACACTTTACTGAGGCTGCCAGGATCGCTCGGGAAGGTTTTCCGATCTCAGAACGATATGCTCGGAGATTGGCAGGAAAGCAGGAACTGTTTGAGCGTTTTTCAGGAAGCCGGGACGTCTTCATTCACAACGGGAAGACTTTGGGAGCAGGCGAGCGACTTGTGCAAGCCGATCTGGCTACGACACTTGATGGTATTGCCACTTACGGGCCATCGTATTTCTATCGAGGCCCGGTCGCTAAGAAGATTAGCGAGTGGATGGCACACAATGGCGGTGTTCTTAATGAACAGGACTTTGCAAATTACCGAGCTAAAATGCGAAAACCGATTGTGACTTCCTATCGAGGCCACACGGTGATCGGGATGCCGCCGCCAAGTTCAGGGGGCGTCCATGTGGCTCAGATTCTGAACATGCTGGAGCAATTTCCTATGCGAGATTTGTATCGGGAAGAGTCTGCACAGTATATCCATCATGTGGCGGAAGCTATGAAATTGGCGTTTGCCGACCGAGCGTTTTATTTGGGCGACCCGGACTTCAGTCGAGTTCCCTCCGGCCTGATAGCAAAATCGTACGCTCAGCAACTCGCAAACCGTATCGATGCCAACGCATCAACGCCTGTTGAATCACATGGCGTACCCCCGAATCGAATCCCATTCAAAACTCAAAGGCATACAACACATATCGCGGTGGCTGACCAGCAGGGGTATTGGGTTGCCATGACAGCGACGGTTAACACTTCCTTTGGTTCCAAAGTGATTGTCCCTGGGACTGGTGTCGTCCTGAATAACGAAATGGACGATTTTGCTTTAGCTCCAGGGGTTGCCAATGCATTTGGACTGGTTGGAAGTGAAGCCAATAAAGTGGAGTCCCTGAAACGACCGCTCTCGAGTATGTCGCCGACCATTGTTTTAGGTAAAGATTCCCAGCAACCGCTTTTCACTTTGGGCGCTGCCGGTGGGCCTAAAATTATTACGTCTGTGGTGCTGGGAATCAGTGGTGTCATTGATTTAGAACTGTCCCCGTATGAAACGCTAAAGCGGCCTCGTTTTCATCACCAATGGTCTCCGGATCGGTTGGTTTTGGAACGCAGCAACAGCTCGGAAATCTTAGCTGTAATGAAAGCCCGGGGCCACAATGTCTACTCAACATCTTCTGCCGGAGTCATGCAGATGATCTATCAGGATCCCGAGACCGGAGAGTTTACCGGAGTTGTGGAACCAAGGTTGAGAGATAAGTAGACCGGACAAGCGTGTCAACAGTTAGACCTAGCCGTCGTCTTCCTTCGTCGGGCGCAGTTTATACGTCGTAGCCCAAAGGGCAAAGACGTAGCGGCTAAACTCATGGTCTCTAAAATGCAGATTACCAATCAAAACTTTAGTCGGCCGAAGGATCGACGAAGCCTTAACTGAGATCTTAAATACTGGTGCAATCTAGTTGTCTAGCTGTCTCGGGCATGTGATTAGGTATGGAACACATTGGTTTTGCTAGCCAAGTCGTATAGTGTTTGGCGCGACTCCCCTAAGGCCACAAACATGCCGGCAAATAGAATAGTGAAGGCATAATCGGACAGATCGACGAAAAAGTCGACATCCAATAAAAGTCCCAACAGGAAAAGCCAGGCCGGTGCATATTTCATGGCGGATCGGATAAATAGAATGCCTTTGCCAGCTTCCATTCCATCATCCCGATACACCTTGGTCCCCAGTAGCTTACCTGCCGGAGTCGTGCCAAAGAATCCTTCTATGATCATAAAAACTACAGCAATGATGAATGGACCAATGATGAATCCTAAGATCCCGCCTAATACTCCCCCCAGAGCCTCCACCCCCTGTGCTCCCGCTCCAGTGCTTTCGTTTCCCGCAGCTATGTGTGCCCTTGCCACCATTCCGCCAAATAACATACCAAAGACGGTCCCGGAGACTGCGATGAATATTCCGTCCAGCACACCGACAAGCACTCGCTTCATCGGTTCCACGACGTCGCCATAACTGTTTCTGCTCGTTCTCGAATACATTGAATTACCCTGTAGATTAGAAAACGCAATCTGTTTCCGCCTAATCGACTAGGTGCTTTTCGTATCCACTACAGGGCGCTTTAAACGTGCTACAGAAGCAAAAAGCACATCTTACGGTGTGGCAGGATATAATGTATTCTTCCGGTTTACATGATCTTATTCGGGCTAGAAATGGTGAATTCCATGCGACATTCCTTACCCAGACGAAAATTCCTGTCCGCAGCAGGTGTGTCGATTGCGTTGCCTATGCTCGAAGCGATGCCGAATGTGGCAAGGGTGTCCACTGCCAAGCCAGTCAAGCGATTTATCTGTATGTCCAACAACTACGGAATCTATCGTGACGCGTTTTTTCCGGAAGCAGAACAGGCTGGTGCCGATTATGAAATGCCTGAAACCTTAAAACCGCTCGAGAAACACCGTCAGGACTTTACAGTATTCTCCAATCTGGACCACGGTAACACAATTGGTCATCAGGGTGTTCCGGTTTTGCTTAGCGGAGTTCGACCTCATCTGGCATCGTATTATGCAGAAGGCAATATAAGCGTTGATCAGAAGATAGCTGAGTACGAAGGTGCTAATACTCGCTTTCCTTCGATGACGGTTCGAGTGAATGAATCAAATCTAATCAGTTTTACTCGTACCGGTGTGCAGGTGCCTGCGATCGATTTGCGAGGCATGTTTCGAGCGCTCTTTATTGAAGATCCGGCTGATAAGAAAGCGACGGCGGCAGAACGGTTTAAGCGTCAGAACAGTATTCTGGATGTAGTGTTAGATAAAGCCAAAGCGGTTGAAAAAGATCTTGGCAAACGCGACCAGCAGAAATTCGCAGAATATCTGGAAGCGGTGCGTAGCCTCGAAAAGAAAATTGAATTGCAACAACCCTGGTTGGATCGCCCGAAGCCGAAAACCGATAGGTCGGAACCGCAACAGGGTAAAGGCACGGAAGCAGATTTGCGGGCGATGGTCGAATTGATGGCTCTGGCCATTCAGACGGATTCGACCCGGGCGATTACATTGAGCTCGGGGTTTGTAAACGGAGACTTTGGTCTTAGCGGCGGATACCATGGATTTTCACATCACGGCAACCGACCTGATCATATCGCAGCACTTAAGAAAATTGAAAACAACATTATGTGTCAGATGACACATTTGGTAGATCTACTCAAAGCACAGGAAGATGTTATCAACGGCGGCACTTTACTCGACCACACGACTGTGATGTTCGGCTGCGGGATGGCAACAGGACCACACTCGACGAAAAACTTGCCTTTAGTCGTTGCCGGTGGTGGCTTTAAGCATGGTGAGCACAAGGTATATCCCGATCCCGAGTCGGCTCATCGGATTCCTGCTGCCAACCTACTATTATCCATTCTGCAAAACCATGGTCTGGAAATCGATCGGTTTGGTACCAGTTCCGGCACGCTGGCTGACTTTCCGTGGAGACAGTCGTAATGTTTAGTGCTCGTGGCACAACGGCACTTATTGCGATCCTATTGTTTACCTTGTCGCCAGCCGATGTCGCAAAGGGTGACGCTCCGCAAAATGAAGTGCGTCCATTTCTTAAGAAGTACTGTACTGAATGCCATGGTGCGGATATTCAGGAAAATAGTAAACGGTTTGATAACCTCGATACCAATTTGAAAAACCTGGAGACGCTTCAGCTCTGGCAAGGCATTGTCGATCAACTTAACCTCGGTGACATGCCACCGAAAGACTCTCCGCAACCGTCAGCGAATGAAATTGCAGAAGTCGTTGAGAAACTGACGCCCGTTCTTCAGGATGCTTATTCTGATCTTAAGAGCACCGGAGCTCAGACCGTAACGCGTCGCTTGAACCGGTTTGAATTACGAAATACTGTTCGTGACTTGTTGTATATCAATGATCCGGAACTACGTATCGGTAACAAACCACGGCTGGTAGACAACAACGGCAATGGTCGCGTCGAGAACACAAGTACTGACCCTTTTAGAGCGTTTCCAGGTGATGAAATCGAAGAAGGTTTCGATAACATTGGCAACCGACTCGTGATGTCAGATTTTCTGTTGCGACTGATGTTTGATGCCGCTGAGGAGAGTTTGGCTCTGGCAACCTATTCAGGAACTAAGCCGGAGATCCCGGTGCGAGAATATAAAGGACTGCTGCTGCGGACGCACCGCAAAGATTTACCTCGTCTGGCAAACGACGTCTATCCGGATGTCGATACGGTTTTCTTTCGTGAAATGGTCACGCCGGATGAACTTCGTGGGGGGATGCGAGTCTCTGCGAAATATCGAATTACGCTTGAACTGTCCGCTCATAATCAAAAGCACCCCTGGGGAGAAGTGCTGCCGACGGACCAGTCACAACCAATGTTGGTGAACCTGCGTTTATTCAAACGAGGGACGCGAAATGACAATATTCCATTGCAAATGATCGAGATTCCAGGCGACGGTCGGCGGCATACAATCTCGGTGGAATCGTGGATTGATAAAGATTGGTTGCCCCAGTTGATTTGGGAGAATGGCCCGACTGATCGGCAGGCTCGCCCGGATCTTCTCGCGAAGACCTATTTGCCGGATGTGTATAGAGACCCGCCGGATCGCAAAGTAATTACCGACAAGAAAAAGTTTGATGAAGCGAACAAAGCCTGGAATTTGGCGATGCACCAGGGAGTGATTGCTCAGTATCAGGGACCAACGATTCAAATCCATGGAATGAAGATTGAGCCAATATTGGATCAATGGCCACCGCAAAGTCACACCGAATTGTATGGTGACGAATCTTTCACGGATGTCGAGGTTGTACAGTTATTGCAAAGATTCGCTCAGCGGGCGTTTCGCAGGCCGGTCTCGAAGGAAGAAATTGCTCCCTATGTAGAACTTGTCCTGTCTCAGTTGCATGCCAAACCGGACGTTCCCAACGGTGGGATTCATGACCTGACATTTAAAGTTTATGACGGAAAATGGACCAGGCTTCCAGTCTACGATGAGTTGAAACCAATTCGGACAGGCCCATTGGCCGAAGGTCTGGTCGATATTCGTGTTGCTCAAAAAAATGAACACTACGGACTCGTCTTTGAAGGTCAACTGGAAGTCAAAACGGACGGAGAATATGAATTTAAGCTGGCATCCGATGATGGAGCACGGTTGCTGATCGATGGCGAACGTGTCATTGACCACGACGGCTTACACGGCGCGTCAACGAAAACGGGTAAAGCGGTACTTGCCCGAGGCAGTCGCAAGATTCGAATTGAATATTTCGCCTATGGGCAACCCAATAGCCTGCGAGCGTATTGGAGTGGCCCCGGTTTTGTCGACATTCCGTTCGCAGTGGAGAACCAGAATAACACACCAGTGGTCACCGATGAAAACACACTTGCCGGCATTAAAGCGATGCAAATGGGTTATACAGCTATTCTTTGTTCTCCGGATTTCCTTTATCTAAAAGAGATGAAGGAAAAATTGACGGATTATGAAGTGGCCAGCCGACTCTCTTATTTTCTCTGGTCCTCGATGCCGGATGAGACGCTCTTGAAATTAGCTGCCGATCGCAAGCTCCATCAACCACGAGTCCTACAAGCTCAGGTGGATCGAATGCTGGCAGATCCTCGTGCTACTGCTTTTGTCCAGCACTTCACCGAACGATGGTTGCGACTGGATAAAATCTCGGAAAGCCCACCGGAATTGAATGGCCCTTTTCGAATCTATTGGGATCGACGTATGGAACCTCAGATCCTGGAGCAGACGAGCGTGTACTTTGGGGACTTGTTACGTAACAACGGTCCTATTCGCTTACTGGTTGACTCGGATTATACATTTCTGAATGAGCAGATCGCTCAGGTGTTTTACAACCGAAATGACATCAAAGGGGATCATTTGAGGCGAGTGGCAATCGAGGACGTTCGACGAGGCGGAGTACTGACGATGCCGAGTGTCATGACGTCGACGGCAAATGGTGTCGATACGTCGCCGGTTGTCCGGGGAGTTTGGGTACTGGAGAATATTTTGGGAACACCACCGGCTGCTCCGCCACCGGATGTGGAACCACTATCACCCGATCTCACCAATGCAAAGACGATTCGTGAACAGCTTGAGATTCATCGTGAGCAGGCAACTTGTAACAGTTGCCACCGCAAAATCGACCCACTAGGGTTTGCCTTTGAAAACTTCGATCCGATTGGCCGCTGGCGGGATCGATATCGAGTCGGAGGAGAGATTGATCCGTCAACGACGTTGGCCAATGGCACCGAATTAGCAGATATTGTTGCCTTGAAGAAGATGTTGGTTGAAAATGAATCTCAAGTTGTACGAGGGCTAACTCGAAAAATGCTGGCCTATGCTAGTGGCCGAGTGCTCGAACCGGTTGACCGTGGTGAAGTGGAAGAAATCGTTCTGGATTTAAACAAATCCGGAAACCACTTGCAGGATCTGGTTAAGCAGGTCGTGATTAGCGATGTGTTCCTCAGCAAATAGTTATTTGTTTTCCACCTTTTGCGTGGCAATTCCATAGATTTTGCGCCTAAGTCGGATTGGTGTGTCATCTATTCTGTTAACGCAGAAAACTTTTTTACCGTTATGGCTCTAATCAATTTTCATCAATGCTCTCGTTGGAAGATAAATGGGGGTATTTTCGCAGGTTTACTTGAAGTATGAATGACCCACAGACGTTTTCAGGAGGCGTCTTTCACGATTCGATTGAGAGTGGTAGAGCTGGAGCTGAAATTTCCATTGATACTCAATCTGTAGTAGCCAAGTTGCAGGATGGTCAGCGATTTTCATTGCGTTTTCAACAGCTAGAATTAGAAATTGGTGGCGCTTCAGGCAGGATGGTGTTTTGCCGTAACGAAGATCGATCGTTAACCATTTTTTCGGAAGCTAAAGGTTTTTTAAGCACACTAGAGCATTCAGGTGATTTGCTCACCAATCAAAAAGTTCAGCAAGTAAAAAAATCCAGTCGTTCCAACCGCCGTAAAAGCCGTCGTTCGATCCTGCTCGGTCTAGTTGTCATCGCGTTATTGGGGTGGGGTATCTTTGAATTGGTTGTGTATGGAGCCCGCGCAGCAGTGACGGCCTTGCCTATAAGCGTTGATCAGCAGATAGGTGAGTTTGCCATGG
>CEUY01204071.1_pt1 | contig 14452 bp, 9 predicted proteins | sample 361481 | NCBI WGS metagenome assembly CEUY01 (sample SAMEA2622737, study PRJEB7988) | marine metagenome | isolation source: saline water (ENVO:00002010), including
CGACGTCAGGCAGGGACTGCAGAAAGTCCAATGCACGAATCGAATTCCAAGTCTGCACGCCCATGATGCTTTGCATTCGCATCTCAGCCTGGGCAGAGAAGAAACCCCAATTTGTTGGAGACTCGAGATCCGGACGACGGTCGTTCAGACGATGGGAAACTTCCATCGGGATCTGCAGCGAATCGACATAACCTTCCATATCGTAGATGAACGTGACACACCCTATCCGGGCAAGATGAGCACAGCGAGCGAGTTTTGGGAATCGCCCCGAGTTTTCAAACTTTTCATCCCCATTTTCAATCAACGACTTGATCTTATCCCCATGATCCTGCATCCTGCCGCCATGGCCATGAGGAGTTAGGACGGCCGGTCGCTTTCCAGCCGTCCCTTCCGGCCGAAATAATAAGCCGGAAACAAAGTGCCCTGGATAGCTTTCAAAATTCACCTTTTCAATCGTAAAGCCATCACGGACAGACTTACCATAAATCTTCGCATTGAGTGGCGTTCGCTCGGGCTCCGGCCAAAGTCCCAATGCGACACGCAATCGCATACGCAACTGGTCACGACGCGACTCCCATTTCTCGGTCGAGTCCGGTACTTCGAACGGAAAGTAATTGTTTAGGTGACGAAGTTCTCCAAGCCGGCTGTCGGCAGGTAACTGGCCTTTTTCAAATACTCGAGATTGACCAAAACCACTTACCGTGAACAAACAAATAACTGCGCACGCTAAACCTTGTGCCATCTTCATAGCGAAATCCCCATGGATTAGTTGGAAAGGAAAAAGTAACGCTCGACGAGCGATTACTTCAACTCTTTAATTTCAATATTGCGGAATTGAACCGGGTCGTTATGACCGGCAAACCCAAAGTGACCTTCGAGCAAACTCAGGCCCGGGTGCTTTTTCAAAACTTCCGGATCCTTGGCCAATTCAGCCACGTCAGCATCCAGTATCACAGCACCATTAAGTTCCACTTTGATTTTGGTCCCCTGTACGGTGACTTCTTCATAGTTCCAGTTTCCGGCTTCATATAGATATCCGCGAGCTGCTGGAATCAGACCATAAACAGAGCCATGGTACTGATACGGAGCGAGTTTGCCGGGATACTGAGTGTCCAGCACCTGCAATTCTGTCATGCCCTGATAAGCAGGGTTGCCGCTTCCCGGATAGCGAATTGCCAAACCGTTATTACCAGCCGGTGGCATTTTGATTTCAAGGCGAACGACAAAATCCTTGTACTTCTTCTCTGTATATAGATTGCCACCTTTGCCCTTTTGGCACTGGATGGCTCCATCGACTACTTCGTATTCACTAACAGCACCTGCCCAGCCCTTAAGATTCTTTCCATTGAATACGGAGGCGAATCCTTTGCTGTCCGATGATTCCCGCAAGATCTTATTTGCTTCATCTGCACCGATTTCGCGTACGAAGATATTTCGCCAGCTAATCTCACCGCCGTGCGTCTGGAGCTGGATTGGGCCTTTCGGGAAGATTGGACGACTGCGATCAAAGTAGTTTTCCATAATCGCATTGTCGACGACCAATTTGCCGTTGAGCCAAACGCTAGTGCGAGCACCAATCTGACGAATCTTGAAGCTGTTCCATTCACCGAAAGGTTTATCGGCCACTACCGCCGGATCCTTTCCTTTGGCACCTTTGCTATTATTCCATAGTCCGCCTGAGCCCTTATCTGCACCGATTTTAAATTTGGATTCATCGGTTGAATCCCAAATCTGAACCTGCGGAACAGCCTTCAGATAAATACCGCTATCTGCTTTGGCAACGGTCTTGTAATCAATCATCAATTCATAATTTGTGAATTCGGCTTCACTGGTTAAGTACAAACCATATCCATCATTGACTAGAACGCCATCTTTGACGGACCAGTGTTCGTGGATATCTTTGAGGCTTTCTTTTTTATAACCTGCCTGTTCTTCGTCAGACATTGCCCAAAGTGTTTCAGGGTTTTTTGTCGACCAGCCATACCAGCCCGTAACGTCTTTACCGTTGAACAAAGCTTTCCAGCCCTTGGGCGGTACATTTAAATCCGCTGCGAAAACTGGTGCAGCGATGAAGGCAGCTAGAAATAGCGCCATGATAGTCTTTTGAAGTCTCAAGGTATTCTCTCCACTAGGGGGTGAGTAGGTGATTTATTCGCTATCAAATAATCCTAAACCTTTAAGACGGCAAATTCCATTCTTCCACCGAAGAAAATTCTGAGTCTTCGCTCCGGAAAAATTATGCCAGAAGCTCTTTGACGAGGTGACCATGAACGTCCGTTAAGCGTCGGTCAATTCCATTGTTACGAACGGTCAGTCGTTTATGATCAATGCCGAGCAGATGCAGCATCGTTGCATGGATATCATAAACCTGCGTCGGGTTATCTCGATCCAACGGCTTAAAGCCCCACTGATCGGATTCGCCTGCGGTGACACCGCCCTGGATACCACCACCGCATAACCAATTCGTGAAGACAAACGGATTGTGATCCCGTCCTTTACTTCCCTGACTACTTGGCATGCGACCAAACTCGGTAGTCCAAAGAATCAAAGTGTCCTTTAACATGTCCCGCTGCTTGAGATCTTTAATAAGCGCCGCCGTACCGATCGCCATTCCCTCGGCAAGTGGCCCGTGGTCACGTTTTATATCTTCATGACTATCCCAGTTACGTCGAGGAAACCCATTATCATTTCCGGACCAAATCTGTACGAACCGCACTCCTTTTTCCAGCAACCGCCTAGCAATCAAACACTTACGTCCAAAATACTCGGCTTCCTCAGGAACATTAATCTCCGGTCCATAGGTTGCGCCTTCATTCTCTAAACCATACATTTTCTTGATGAATGCCGGTTCCTGAGAAATGTCCAGAACTTCGGGAGCGCTAAGCTGCATTCGCGCCGCCAGTTCATAACTTTCAATTCTAGCTTCCAGTCTGGAATCCCCGGGACGTTCAGCAGCATACCCTTTATTGATACGATTCAGCAGTTGCAAGCCGCTTTGGTCTGCTTGCTTGGTCACATACTTAGCCCGTGCTGTTAGATTTTCGATCGGGTTTTCACGCTGGGGAAAAATTGTCGTCCCCTGACTGCTGGCTGGTAGAAACGCGGAACCCCAGTTCTTCGGCCCATTGGAAGCAAAACCACGATGATCTGGCAACACGACGAATGTCGGTAGATTGTCATTTACACTGCCTAACGCGTAACTGATCCAGGATCCCATCCCCGGGAATCCCGGACGCTGGAAGCCGGTTGCCTGTAAATACGTTGCCTGACTATGGACGCCGGTTTTCCCCACCAGGTTATGGATGAAGGAAATGTCATCCACGACTTCTCCTAAGGGTGCGACGGCGTCGCTCAGGTGCTTCCCGGATTCACCATAGGGTCGAAATTGAAAATAGGACTTCGTCCAGGGGCCGGCTCCATTTTGGAAAAGCTCCACCTTCTCACCGAAATCCGAGGCTTCGCCGTGATGCTCCTCAAGCCATGGCTTATGATCCCACAGATCTAAATGACTAGCTGCTCCAGCCATAAATAACTGAATCACTCGCTTTGCTTTAGGAGGATGATGAAGCACGCCGCCAAGAACACCGGATCTGGCCGATACTTCCAATGGGTCGGCCCCCAGCATGCTCGCTAATGCGATTCCCCCAAGGCCTCCGCCGGAATTCCATAAGAATTCACGACGCGACGGCTTGGCTGGGTAGTTTGTTTGCTGATCAGTCATTCGAAAGGCCCGCCTCTAATCCACAAAAACAAATTCATGAAGGTTGTATAAAACCCGACAGAGGTTTTCGAGCCCGTGCTGTTCTGCATAATCCACCATCTGAGTTGCCTCATCGGCCGTGGGCGACCTACCGGTCAGCCGATAGAACGCCGTTTCCAATCGTTCCCGGTCGGTTGTATCAATCGCCTTCAGATTCATGGCAAAGTGTTCTGCCATCGCCAGATTGAATTTATTATTCAGCAACGCCAGAGCCTGAATTGACGTCAATGTCTCGACTCGCTGAGGTGTGCTCTTCGATGAATCAGCACAATCGAGAATGGTCATAAACGGATCCGGTTGACTGCGAGCAATAAATCGATAAACGCTGCGTCGATGACTCTTCACATCATTCGGATCATGGAGATGATATTCATAGTGCGGCGAATGCTGAGGATGTTCAAGCTTAAACAGATAGTAGCCCGGCCCACCCATTTGATTATTCATCCGACCGCTCACCTGCAGGATCGAATCGCGAATCTCTTCAGCCGAAAGCTTGCGACGGTTCATCCGCCAGAGAAATTGATTGCTGCTGTCGATTTCACTGTTCGCATCGTGATACGAAGAAGACTGACGATACGTTGAACTCAGGAGAATCAAACGATGCAATTGTTTGAACGACTGGCCCTGATCCCGAAATTCCATTGCCAGCCAGTCCAGTAATTCCGGATGCGTGGGCAACTGACCCATGCGACCTAAATCGTTGGGTGTCGTGACGATACCCTGACCAAAATGATATTGCCAAATCCTATTCACGATACTCCGCCACGTTAGTGGTTGGTCCGGTCGCACCACCCATTCGGCAAACGCCACTCGCCGCTGACCTTCCGTGTGTTGTTTCGTTAACTCAAAAACTCCATCATTCACCAATAGAGGGATCGTGCCCGGCTGCGTTGCCTGTCGTGGCTGCTGAATATCTCCCCGGTGCAGGACATTGATGGTTCGGGGCTTGCCCATTGTAGGTTTGAAATTACTCCGCGGCGTGAAGTCGGTTGCGGCGGCAAAGACCATTCTTCCCTTTGGCAACCCGTTCATTTCGTTAGTCAATGATTCTTTCTTGGCGGCTAATTCCTGAGAGCGTTGTCTACGCTCGGGTGTGACTGCTTTGGCTCGTAGTTGTTCAGCCGCTACGACCTTTGCTGCCCATTGCTGTGTTTTAACGATATCTTTCGGAGTCGGCCACAAACCATCGGTTAGGTTCTTCCGAGCCCAGCGAACAGGTGCCTGAATCGAAGACGAAGAGGTTACCATCTTTTTATGAGCTACGTTGGTGCCATCGGCTGTTAAGGCCTCAAGTTCAGACATCGCAAACATCGGTGTACCATTTCGGTCATATAGCTTTGTCGCGGTAAGCCGTACAAAACGGCCGGTCACTTTTTTGATTGCCGAGTAATACGCGATTCCAATATTCGGGTAGTCCGCGTTAGTTTCGTCGGCAACCAGTGTGGAGGTTTTGAAATTCGGGTCGTCAGAAACTTCGAGCTTAAATCGAACCGGAAATCCGAAGCCATTTCCAATCCCACCGAAATCATCACTACAGGGGTGTAGTCGTACTTCCGTCAGATCAACGGAATTGCCCAGATCAACCTGTGCCCACTGGGCATCGCTCGTTGTCTTTTGCATGTTGGTATGAAACCCATAAGCATCATCCCGTTGATCGAGTGCCGCAAAGGACTTGAGTTTGTCAGCATCTGCAATGGCGTCTGTATAGGCAGGCCCTACCTCCTGCTCGATTTCCTTTTGCAAAGCCGCTATCAACCCGGACGTCGTCTCGATTTCCTGTTCGAGTTCTTTTCTGTGAGCAATCACGGCCGGGTCGACGCCATACGGTCGATCGGCTTTATCCACTGCTGCGAAGACCGATTGCAAATTGTAGTAATGTTGCTGAGTAACAGCATCAAATTTGTGGTTATGGCAACGGGCACACTGAACGGTCGTACTGACGAACGTATTCATAGCGTTTGTAACCATTTCATCGCGATCTATGTACCGTGCGATGCGACCATCAATCTTCGTCTCGGGAACTTCCACATGACCGATGAAATCCCACGGTCCGGCAGCAATAAACCCGAGTCCCAGGATGCCATCTTCGGTGTCCGGATAGAATTGGTCACCCGCTAGCTGCTCCCGGACAAATCGGGCATACGGCTTATCCCGGTTGAAGCTGCGAATGACATAATCCCGATACGGCCAGGCATTCGGTCGCAGTTTATCTTTGTCGTAACCTGCTGTGTCCGCATATTTAACAATGTCGAGCCAGTGACGCGCCCAACGTTCACCGTACGCCGGTGATGCTAATAACTTGTCAACTAATTTCTCATAAGCAAGTGGGTCTGCATCTGCTGTAAATCGCTCGACCTGATCTGGCGGCGGCGGCAACCCTAATAGATCGTAGTAAATCCGTCGTATGAGTACTCGCCGATCGGCTGGCTGAGCGGGGGTCAGGTTCTTCTCCAACAACTTATTGAGTACAAAGGCATCGATTGCATTTTCGATTCCAAAGTACTCAGCAAATGGATTTTGTGGAGTCGGAACCATTTGCTTCACCAGCGGATTCCAGGACCACCAATCCGTGCTGGTAATCGCCGGCTCCCGGATGACAAAGCCAGCGGGCCAGACGGCACCACCTGCGATCCACTTTTCAATAATCTGCACTTCGGCAACCGATAGCGGCTCACTGTCTTTAGGCATTGTCGGTGGCTCATCGCCCTCAGGTTTCAATACCGTAAGCAAATGACTGGCAGCCGGATCGCCCGGCTCGACAAAGCCTGAGTCGAGGACTTCAGCCTTTGTTTGTAACGCAAATTCACCCTTATGATCATCCGAGTTATGGCAAGTAAAACAATGCTGCTGCAGAATCGGCACAACATCCTTTTCAAACGAAACTTGCTGTACAGAATTTGCTGAAGTTTGTTGCGAAGTTAGGGCAACAACGATCAATGTTAGAAGGGGCAAACTACGGGAAATGCTCATAATATCAAGCATACCACACGCTTGGAGTTTTTAAACGTGCTCCGATGCTTCGTTGCTCAATTCGAGCTCTTCAAGTCGAGTCACATCTTCTCGCTTCACCAGCAGTAACAACAGAGGAACGCACATGTTCAGGATTCCCATCGCTGTAAAGGTATGCACCTGCCCGAAAATATCTTCCGAAAGGCCGGCAAATTTATTGCCGACAACATGACCCACGTTGGACATCGTCATATAGATTGTGAACATCGTGGCACTCGATTTTGTCCACGACAGCGCCATGGATTCTGCCAGATAATTCACAACAAAGGCGGCCAAAAAGATCTTATATCCAACCGTGTACGCCCAAACGATATGGTTATCCCAATACCCGTCCGCCGCCCATGACGTCGGCAGGGAATTGCCCCAGTAGGGCTCACTGAAAGCAAACAGAATTGACATTAAACCATAACCACCCATGCCAATGGTCATCATTTTCTTGCGACCAAATCTGTCTCCCAGAAATCCACAGAGAATAGCAGCAATCGCCTCTGGTACTCCCGCATAGCCCATGACGTGGCTTGTATGCGTGGCACTCCAGCCTATCCGTTGATTACAAACAGTCTTTAAGACTGTTTCCATCACTCCCCAGCCAATCAGACTTATCAGCACCATCGTGACAAAAGCGAACGTCGTTCGCAGAGAAAATCCGCGAACCACATCCTGAACAATGGAAACAACCGATCGATGCTTCGACCTGGGTTCGTCCGACGTGGTATCTTCTTTAAACTTACTCCAGGGAAATCGCTTATCGCCACGGCGTTCCAGCAAAAACAGAGGCACGAGCATGATCGCCAGCAAAATCCAGATTTGAACCATGACAGCGCCGCGGATACCATAGTCGTTCATGATCGTTGCCAGGATCGCGGCTCCGCCGGACGTGCCGATTAGCTTGCTGGCCCACATCGCGCCATTCACCGAACCCTGTTCGGATTCGGGCAGAATGTCCACGGCCAGTGCGTCCGAAACAACATCCTGCAAAACGGCAAATACATTGTGTGCAAAGAAAACCCAGAGCAAGTAGTCGGCGGATTTCTCGATATCCATATTTTCGCCGACCAGATATGGCTCAATGATATAAATTCCAATCATCGTGACGGCCATGATGGCCTGAGCAATCACGATCCACGGTCTGCGACGTCCGTAGCCTATAAATTGAAACGAATCGATCACGGGTGCCCAAATGATTTTGAACGTCCAGGGCAATAACGCGACCGCTGTAAGCGTACCGACACGATCTGTACTCAACCCCTGACTGGACAAATAGTTGGCCAGCGTAATAGTCATAAAACCGTACGGTACGCCCTGTGCGAAATACAAAACACAAAGCGTGACAATACGTTGCAGTCGACTGTCGGCTAATGCCATAAGTAAATCCTCTAGCGGATAGGTTTACCTGGTATCCGCGTGGGGATTTCCAGCAGTTTTGTGCCACAGGTGACAAATAGCGTTTTTCGGTTCTTGCCACCAAAGGTGCAGTTCGTAATCGTATCTTCCGGAGTCTCACGAAAGGCAAGAATTTTACCCTTGGGCGAAATGACATGGATTCCCGGTTTGGTATCCAATGTCTCGCTGGTTTTACGCGTAGCGTGTAGTCCGGCTGCGACGTAGAGATTTCCTTTGGCATCAATTGCCATCCCATCTCCACTGCGGCCCGGATAAAAGTCGATCATAATCTTTTCGTTGATTAGCTTACCATCGGCTGTAATGTCATAACTACGAATATCACGATGATGCTCAGCATCGGGATGCGCTTCGATTAAAAAGAGTCGCTTGCCATCGGGTGACGTCACCAGCCCATTGGGCATATGTATTTCCGGCCATGTCAGCACCTGATAGAGCGTGCCGTCCGGATCTAATCGGTAAACCGCGTTAACATTCCCCTGCGTGGGATCATCCACTCCAGGGCGGGACGAAAAGAAACATCTCTGTTTGAAATCGAAGCAAAGGTCGTTCGGCGCGGCAAGCGGGAAACCGTTGAACTTGTCCGCCATCACTGTGATCTTGCCCGTCTTCCAGTCAGTCCGAGTCACCCGTCCGGCCCCACCTTCACAGGCCCAGAGATTACCTTGGGGATCAAAGTGCATCCCATTAGCTTTGTTACTATTCTCACGGTAAACCGACAACTGCCGACCGTCCCACTTCAGAATCTTCTCTGCGTGGACATTCGTGAAGTAGAGTGCGTTATTTCCCCAGGCCGGCCCTTCGGTAAATACCTTACTGTCTTCGACGACTGCAAGCTCCTTCACCTTCCCCAAAAATTTGTCTGTGGCCAGATTGCTATAATCCGCAGTCTGACCTACTCGAGGAGTTACGATCAGAGCGGATGCTGCAGCGATTCGCTTAAGTGCCTGCCGGCGAGTTGCTGTTTCCATGGTGCTGGGATTCCTAAACAATGCCAATATAACTACTCGGATTATAGAGGAGATAAAACATCACCACGCATAAAAAAACAGCTCGTGAGTTCACGAACTGTTTTTAGGTTTATTGCATTGCAACCTATGCACCAGGCCAAGGATTTTGACCGTTACAGATAACAAGTGCGAAGAAGGTAAAACCTTCAATCAGAGCAGCTGCGATAATCATCGCAATCTGAATCTGAGCGGCTCGTTCTGGCTGGCGTGCCATGCTTTCAAAAGCAGCAGCAGCAAGTTTACCGATACCGGCAGCAGCACCAATGGTTACAAGGCCTGCACCAAAAGCACCTGAGAAGCTGATAGAGCTTCCATCCTGTGCCAATGCTGGCGTGGCCATAATGAGCAGAGCACCCAGGCTCCACATAGCTAGTTTAGCTAATTTGTTCACGGAATTATCTCCTACATTTCTAACGTCTAGACGTAACTCAAAATTGCGGCGGATCAGGCCACGAGTCACTTTTACGAATATTCTTGTTTTCTTTTCGACCAAAGAATCGAGAGACGTAACTATCTCTTGCAACCCTCTATTTACCAGTCGAAACCACTAGGCTAATGCGACAATTGGTAAGCGTCAACCTTCCGCAATTAGATAATCTGTCAGATTTGTTAAAAACTATCAAAATCGCCTGTTTTGGCTAACTTGAGGCAGGTTTCACTACTTTTTTCTTCAATTGATCGATCAAAACGGCCACCAGAATCAGGGCACCGTAGATCACCATCTGGCTATACGAGTCCACTCCAGCCATATTCAAGCCATTTTGAATCACGCCCAGAATCAATGCTCCAATAAAGGTACCAAAGATTTTACCTTCCCCGCCCATCAAGCTGGTTCCACCTACTACTACAGCCGCAATTACCTGTAATTCGTAAAATTCGCCCGCTTTGGGACGTCCCGTTCCGAAATGGGAAGCATCCAGGACGCCGGCAAGTCCGGCCGCCAAACCACAGATTGCATAGACTGCGATCAATACGGTGACCACAGGTACACCGGAAAGCCTCGCTGCTGTTTCATTGCCGCCCACAGCATAAACATAACGCCCGAAGGCCGTGTGATTCATCACAATATGAGCGACGATAAAGAGGAGGACCATCAGTACAATCTGGCTGGGAATCCCAAACAAAGATGACGAATACAATGTCCCCACCGACTCGGCTTCAATCTTCACTGCGTCAGCACCACCCGCCAAGATGTACGACATACCACGAGCCACCATCATCAGGCCCAATGTGACAACAAAGGGCGGTACTTTGAAGGCCGTCACAATAATTCCGGCGAACACACCGGCTAACGCACAAACTCCCATCGCGATGAAAAAAGCCACAGCGACACTCATGCCACCAGCATCTTTACCGCCTAAATAACTCTCAATCGTGGTCGCAGTCACCACCGCTGCCAACGCCATCAGACTACCAACAGATAAATCGATTCCGGCAGTAATGATCACCAGTGTCATACCGATCGCCATAATGGCAATCGGGGCATTTTGATTCAGGATTCCGATTAAGTTGTTAGCTGTTAGGAAAGTCGGCCAGCGATAGCTGGGAGGTTTGGCAATTTTGACCTTCGCCAGGGCCGGATAGAGTGACGCCATTTCCGCCCGCGATTCAGTGCTGAGCACACGCCACTTTGAAGAAAAATCATGCGTCGCAATGAAATCCAAACGCTCATCCTGCTGACCAAGTAAATCCAGACGCGCGCGGACTGAACTGGGGTCTCCCAGCTCGACACCTACCACCTTAGCGCCTCCTGATTCCAATCCCTGTTTGAGTGCCTCTGCAAAATCCTTATCTGCATCATTCGTCCGAGCGACAACCAACACATTAATTTCGCTTCCTGCTTCTTTCACCAGGCTGGCCGCCAGCTTTTCTGCGGCCACTGGATTATTCGGATGCATATCGCTAATGGTCAATACACTAATAAGGATGCACAAAGCTATCAGAACAAAGACCATCCCATAGTCTACAAGTAATGCGCGGATGTACTTATTATTCATCATCAAACGGTTACAGCTTCCTTGGTCCCTGTTGCCAGCTTCATCACCTCTTCCTGTGAAATGCCTTCGTTCACAAGACAGGCGGCAACATTCCCTTCATGCATTACCAGGATTCGGTCACTCATACCTAAAATCTCGGGCAATTCCGAGCTAATCATAATGATTGCTTTTCCCTGCCGAGCGAGTTCGTTCATTAAAAGATAGATCTCATACTTAGCACCAACATCGATACCACGAGTTGGTTCATCAAAGATGATCACTTCGGCATTACGTTGCAACCACTTAGCCAGCACGACTTTTTGTTGGTTTCCACCCGAAAGTGTTTCAGCTATCTGTTTCCCGCCAGTCACTTTGATTTGAAGCTGTTCTATATATCCGGCGAATGCTGAGCCTTCCTGTTTTTTGTTAATTAGTCCACTTGAAGTAAAATCCCGCATGTTTGGCAAACCGAAATTCTCTTGCACGGTTTGTCCCAGAATGAGCCCCTGGCCTTTGCGATCTTCGGTTAACAAACAAATTCCCTGCGCGATCGCCTGCCGAGGCGAATGTACCTGAATGGTCTTGCCATCGAGCAAAATCGTCCCGGCATCTGGCTTATCGGCGCCAAACAATAATCGCACGGTCTCGGTGCGGCCTGCTCCAACCAGGCCGGCGATGCCAAGTATTTCACCGCTGCGAACGTCAAACGAGACGTCCTTGACAGCTGGTGCTCGTTGAAAGTTCTTAACTTCCAGGCGGACATTGCCGACGGGACGCTGTTCATCTGGAAACTCTTTATCCAAACTTCGGCCAACCATCATTTCAATTAACTCGTCACGAGATAAGTCCTCTGCCTCCTCTGTCCCAATATGCTGCCCGTCTCGCAGGACCATAATACGATCAGCCAGGCGGTCAATTTCATCAAGTCGGTGGCTGATGTAAATGATGCCGATTCCCTGACGACGCAACTCATCTACAATCTCATAAAGCCCTTCCACTTCACGTGGTGTTAAGGCCGCACTTGGTTCATCCATCACCACAATCCGAGCTTCCAGGGCCAGGGCCTTGGCAATTTCGACGACCTGCTGCTGGGCGACAGTAAGATCACGACATAAAGCATTCGAGTCGACTGGTACGCCAATCCGGCTGAATAACTCTGATGCTTTGTCCTGTTCTCGTGATTTATCCACCCAGCTTAGGATCGAACGTTCCTGACCGAGAAAGATATTTTCTCGCGCGGTCAGAGCCGGAATCAGGTTGAATTCCTGAAAGATAATGCCCACGCCTGCCTGCTGCGAAGCCGTTGGCGAATCCATGATGAGTTCTTTGCCATTGATTTTTATGGAGCCGGTATCGGGCATGTGCACTCCGCCCAGAATCTTGATGAGCGTACTTTTGCCAGCTCCGTTTTCTCCCAATAGAGCCAACACTTCGCCCGCTGCGAGTGTTAAATCCACATCTGCCAGAGCGCGCACGCCTGGAAATGACTTCGAAACATTAGTCATTTCCAGTAACGGTGGAGTCTGCTTCTGAGTCGAGCCTGAGGCCATTTAATTAGCCGCTTGTAACTCGGGATCCTTTTCTGCGTCTTCTTTCTTGTAGAGTGCAGTCGGAATCAACGTCGTTTTCTCGTATTCTTCACCAGCCTGATAGGCAATCAGCTTTTCGATGATTCCCTGGCCCATCTGTTTAGGGAATTGAATTGGGTCTGCATAAATTTTGCCTTCCAGAATGGCCTGCTTACCAGCAAGTTCTCCATCGAATCCAATAATCGAAATGACCTCCAGGCGGTCGGCTTCTTTCACAGCCTGCCAGGCACCTAAGGCACACGGATCGTTAATGCCAAAAATGCCTCGCAGGTTCGGATGAGCTTTCAAGCTATCTGCTGTCGCTTTGTAGCCGATGTCCTGATCACCACCACCATTGATTTCAGCGACAATCGTAATCTTCCCTGTTTCGGTTGTCGCATTGTGAGCATCAATTACCTTCTTAAAACCATTCATCCGGAGCACACAGGAGTTGGCTTGTTTAAAGTCGAGCGCTAACACTTCGCCACCTTCTTCACCCAGGACTTCCACCATCGCAGCACCTGCCAGTTCGCCACCCTGAAAATTATCCGTCCCGATATGTCCGGCAATCTCAACGTCTTCAGCTACGCATTGCAAGTCACAGGTGAACACAGGTATTCCGGCTTCATTGGCCTTTTTAATGGCAGGACCAATCGCCAGCCGATCCGTTGGATTCAGTACGATCGCATCAACGCCCTGACTGATAAAATCTTCGATCTGATTCGCCTGCTTATTCACATCGGTTTCCGCATCCGTTGTGACAACTGCGAAGCCATTATCTGCACCAGCTGCGGTTAGACTTTCTGAGATGATAACAAAGAATGGATTCTTCAACGACATCGCTGAATAACCTATTTTCCCATCAAGAGCTCCTGTTGGTTTGTCGTCGCCTGGGTCCGTGGCGGAATCAACAAGGGTGTTGTCATCCTGAATGACAGAGCTTTCTTCACTGGAGCAGCCCAGTGTAAACAACGCCAACAACAATGGAAGCCAGACATATTTGGTCATCTATCTAAATCCTCAACAACAGATTGGAAAAGGTGTCTACTATATATATTGAATATATGCACTGAGCCTTCAAGTTCCTACAGCCAGCAATACTTGATTCACCCGGTAGTAAAGTTTCAGTATATTAAAGAAACAATTTAAACTGAGGGTTCGCCGCGGGAATATTGATATTTTGCCGTCAGCGTGACCCCTCTTGCTTCCATTGCCTTCTTCATTACTTTCCAAAATGAGACCTTTCATGAAACGTATTCTGGCTGCTGTACTGCTTTTGACTCTTGTCGCCTCTGTCGGCGATGCTGAAAACTGGCCGAACTGGCGGGGCCCGGGATTTAATGGTGTTGCCCCTAAAGGCAATTTCCCTACCACCTGGAATGTCGACCAGAACATCGCATGGAAACTGGAATTACCTGGTGTTGGCTCCTCCACTCCAGCCATTTGGGAAGACAATATTCTGGTTACCGCCAATGACGGCGGCTTCAATCTTGTACTCTGTCTTGACCGTGAAGGCAAAGAAAAGTGGAGAACACAAATCGGCTCGTCCCGTGACGGTAAACACCGTAAAGCCAGTGGCAGCAATCCTTCGCCAATTACTGATGGCGAATCCATCTTTGTTTATTACAAAAGTGGAGATCTGGCCTGCCTGAACTTTGACGGCGAGCTGAATTGGATCACCAATTTACAGGAAGATCACGGAGAAGACACACTCTGGTGGGATCTCGG
>CEUY01043566.1_pt1 | contig 14367 bp, 7 predicted proteins | sample 361481 | NCBI WGS metagenome assembly CEUY01 (sample SAMEA2622737, study PRJEB7988) | marine metagenome | isolation source: saline water (ENVO:00002010), including
TGCAGTTGAAACAAATGGAACCATTCAACCACCCAGAAATATTGATTGGTTATGCGTGAGTCCCAAAGCAAATTCAAAAATGGTTCAAATGTCAGGGGATGAGCTAAAATTGGTTTATCCTCAGCTTGGAATAAACCCAAGTGATTATACTTGCTTAAAATTCAGACATTTCTTTCTTCAACCCATGGACGGACCTGAAATAAATGAAAACACTCACAAATCTATACAATATTGCCTAAATAACCCTCAGTGGAAATTAAGCCTACAAACTCAAAAGTCATTAGGGATACCTTAAAATTATTTGCAACAATAACCTTTGGTTCTTAATGGTATTTAAACCACTAAAGAACTATCGAAATAATCTCAGTAATATAAAAGAATTGACTCCATGCGCGTTCTAATCCTAACTTCTTGCACAGGTGAGAAGTCATTAAGTTTTAAACAGTCACCAAATTATTTGGATTTTAAAAAGGGTCCAGAGCATTTAAAAAAATTAGAAAAAACAAATTCAACATTTCTAACCCCAGCTAAAAATCTTTACACGGGGCAACAACATATAAGGTTGCTTAAGGGCATAAATAAATTCCAAAATAGTAAAATAAAAAAAGATCAACTTAACCTTTATATTTTATCAGCTGGTTATGGATTGATCCCTTCCAACAGAAAGATCCTACCCTATGAATGCACATTCCATGGAATGAAAAAAAAGGAACGTACCGAATGGGCAAACAAATTAAAAATTCCCAATAAATCTAAAAATCTTTTGTCTAAGCCGTATGATCTGGGAATGATTTTATTAGGAGACTCATATCATGAAGCTTGTACTTGGAGCTCAACTCTTTCTTTGGGAGGCCCCACATTGTTCTTTTGTGGAAAAAAGATAGCCTCTAAGCTTCCTGACATTAAGAATTTGATAAAAATTGTGCTTTCAAACCAGGAGGCAAAGAAGTTTTCTTGTGGGTTGGTTGGACTCAAAGGAGAAGTCGCAAGTTTAATCTTAGAGAAATTATTAAAGGACCCAAAGTTTATAAATAGGTTAAAGGAAAAGAATTTTGATATTTCAAATTTGGCTCATGAAAAAACTATCGTTGTTAATAGTTTTTCAAGAATAGATACAAAAAGTAATGTTGATTACGTGATTAAAATTTCGAAGCCTTGGTTGGAAAAACCTCATAAGAAGAAATTAAAATATTTTATTCCTGAGTGGGATGACCTTGTAGACCCGGAATATAATTTTTTAAGCGATATCCATTCTGGTGGTACAGGAGATTGGTCAAATGAGGTGTATTCTCATCAAATGTATTCTTCACCTAATTATGATGGAATATTGGTTTCTAAGGTTGTTTCAGAAAAAAGTAAAAAGAAAAAAGATCGAATTAACTCATTAGGGGTTCACCGGTTTTTACGTGTTCCAAAAGAATTCGAAGTGATGGGTGATTGTGGTGCCTTTGGTTATATTAATGAACAGGACCCTCCCTATACAATTTCAGAAATAATTGATTATTATTCAAGACTTGGTTTTAATTTTGGAGTATCTCTCGATCATTTAATTGTTAAAGCTACTGAGGAGCAAAAAAAATATCGTTATGAACTTACTATCAATAATGCTTTTGAGTTTTTGAAAGAACATAAAATGGGAGGGCACTCCTGGGTTCCTATTGGAGCTGTTCAAGGTTGGGATCCTACTAGCTATGCTAAAGCTGCACGCCGCATTATTAAAATGGGATATAAATATATTGGCCTTGGAGGTTTAGTTAGAAGTCCGACAAAATTAATATTAGCAACCCTTGAGGAAGTATATAAAGAAGTAAAAGGAAAGGCTTTTATTCACCTGTTTGGTTTGGCTCGCCTTAATGCAATTCAATTGTTTAACAAATACGGTGTACGTTCTGTAGATAGCGCGTCTTTTTTAAGAAGAGCTTGGTTGGGAGCTGGACAAAATTATTTTACTGAATCAGGGGAGTTTTACTCGGCTATCAGAATCCCGCAGGGCGGGAAAAGCTTTAGGGCAAAACGAATGGTGTCAGAAGGCCGTGCTACTTCTGTTCTAGTTGATAAATTAGAAGCAAAATGTCTTAAGTTGTTGCGCGACTACGATAAGGAAAAAGCCTCACTTGAAAATACATTGGATGTAATTTTGGAATACGACAACTTGATTACCCCCAATCGCTCCAATTACGACAAAGTCTTGAGAAAAGTTTTAGAAGCCAAACCCTGGAAACATTGTCAATGCGCAATCTGCAAAGAAATAGGTGTCGATGTTATTATTTTCAGAGGAAACAATAGGAATAGGAGACGCGGTTTTCACAATACTTTTGTTTTTTATAAAATTTTAGAAAAAATCTTGAACGGAGATAACAACGGGGTTAACTTGAAAACTATAAATTCTCAGCAACTTTCTCTATTTGATCCTGTCAAACCAACGTAAATCATGTTGCTTAGTTCCTTGTCATTCAGTGCTTCTAAAAATCTTTTCTTTTTTACAGCGACCTCCTTCGAATGTACCTTTTAATCTGTTTGGCAAATATTCTCCTAATTCCCAAAGCCTGCATTTCATCTAAACCTATATTTGCTAGATCCGCTAAATTTTTATAGCCGGCATCCTCGAGACGTTTAATTGTTTTATGACCAATTAAAGGATCCTTTGAGTTTTTTAGCATCCTTCGTGTTCCATATAATATGGGACCAAGTGGTGAACAGTATTTGAGTTTTTCTGACAATTCAAATGCCTGCAACTGCATTCTTCGTAGAATTTTCTTAGTATTTAATATCTGTTCCGGAACTGCCTGAGAGATTTCTTTTAAGTGATAGTAAAAACATCTCAGATCAAATAATTGTGACTGCCCGCCAAGTAGCCATAAAATCATATCTCTCCATTTTTCTTGAACTCCACCTAGATCTTGTATATTCCATTTTCTGGAAAGATTTAATACAGTTTCACCTTTAGACAATTCAAATAAAACTATAGCTCTCATTGTAGCAAGGTAAGCAGTTTTTCTAGCTGACTCTGACCTTTTTTTTGCTGAACCTTGATTGGGAATTGGAATGTTTAAAGATCCTAACAGTTCTTCTGCTTTTGAAAAACCAGACTTCCCGCGTATCCATTCATTGAATAAAATAGAACTTTCTTGGGGTTCTCCTTCCATCCATCCATCGATCTGCTCGGCAAGTGATTCACTGAACTTTCTCAAAGAGGGAGACCTGTCTGACAAAAGTTCTATTAATATTATGTGGTCAAGAGCAGTCCATTTACTTAGTACTGTATTTTTTGAATCAATATCAAGCAAATCTCTAATTAACTGACCCAGGCCTGCAGCATGTGATAGCGGTAAAATAGAAGCTGAAGCCTTCTGACCAAGCACTGTTAAGTAATATTTTTCGTGCTCATCTTTATACGCTAAAAGTCTGGTTCCGTCTTCCAGCCAGTTTATGGTCGGTTCAATTTTGGAATAAAGAATTTCGCCTGCAAGCATATTACTTAATATTTCTTTAATCTGATTGAGTTTGCAACCTTTAGCCCCAAATCGTGAAAGCAAAGCTGCTACAACTTCTGCAATCTTTTCTACATTGTTTTCGTCATCCTCAATTCTTCCTTCAAGGCTACTGCCAATAGGCTTAATTCTTTCTTCCTTTAGAGAAATGGTTAGTTCCCCTGGATCCCACTTATCATTAGGTTGAACAATAACGATGCCATGACCAGGAGTATTTCCGCGTCCAGCCCGACCAAGCATTTGAATAATTTCATCTGCAGGTAGTTGGCCAACCCCCCAGAATGTTGTGTCTCGAATAATAACGTGTGTCGCAGGCAGATTTACTCCCATTGCCAAGGCAGTCGTGGCAACAATGCAACGAGCTTTACCTTCCAAAAACTCATTTCTCACCCTAGCGCGCTCTGCGGAGTTCATTACAGAGTTGTAAGGTAAAGCAAGGGCTCCATTCGATAACAGTTTTGTTAAATCTTTCGAAATTGAACTGCAGCTTTCTTTGCGATAAACAAATATTAGGATGGAAGCCTTTTCATCTTCTAATATTTCTTTAGTCAAACCTAATAACACATCATTAGTTTTTTCATCTTCCTCAAGCTCATATATTTCTTTTACAAGTGATGGTGTCCGCACCTTCTCAATGATTAAATCACAGGGGTTCAGCCAATGCTGCAAATTCTCAGGTCCTCCTATTGTTGCTGAAAATAGTGCGATTCGTGGAGAAGAGGGAATTGATTTTAAAGTTCCAATCAAAAATTCTAGTGTCAACCCTCTGTTATAGTCTCCTATGAGGTGCGCTTCATCAATACATACGGCGCCAATACTTTCTATCCATTCAGAATTATTCTCAGAACGAAGGATAGCTTCAAACCTTTCCGGTGTTGCAACAATGAACTCACAAGCATCGGGAGGTGCATCTTGGAAATTCTCATTTTCAAGTCGATAATCCCCTGTACTAATTTTTATTTCTGGCTTTTCTGGAAAGAAATCCTCCGGAAAACTATTCAATAATTCCTGCAATTCATTAGCCTTTTCTTGGGCTAGCGCACGCAGCGGTTCCACTAGAACCACTCGGGATCCTCTTCGGACAGCTTCAATAAGGATAAAATACTTTATTAAAGTTTTGCCACTGTTTGTCGGTGCAGAGACCACTAAATTTCTTCTAGAATTAAGAATATCAAAGTCTATAAGAGCTTTTTTCTGAACAGGACGTAATCTATCTGAGGGAATCAATTTAATAAGAGCTTTGATCCAATTTTTATCTATTTTCAGTTCAGAAATTTTAAAGGAATCCTTGCATTCATCTTTGCCCGATACTCCCGCATTGTGCTTTTTCATAGCTAATCCAATAATTTTTTGAGCGCAGGAAAAAGCTTATTTAATTCATTGATTGGCAGATCATCAATTTCTTTGTGCAGCCAGGCCCGACGATCTTGAAAAGAGAGAGGTCTATAGGTAAGAAAAACCGGCGAGATTTCCAGATCTGTTCCCATAGATAAACCAAAGTAGGAAACAAGTTGTCGAAGAGTTGGTTTTTGAGGCGGGTGTTTCCCATTTAACCATCTTGAAATGGTTGTTTGGTTTATTCCTAAATCTAATGCTAATAACTTTTTTCCTCCTCTTGCCATCGAATTAATAAGGTATTCAAGGTTTGCTAGAAGAACATTGGTATTGCTATCTCGAACCATATCAGAATTACGCAATTCACTTTCCTCTATATGAAATGATTCAGCGAGCTGGACTATTTCAGGATCCGTCGGACTTTTTCGACCTTCTAAAAAGCTTTTAACTTGCTCGTCAGACCATTTATTTTTCAATTTTTTATTAATCAAACTAGGCCAATTATTTGATTTTTTATCTTCAGACCAAAGTAACCACCTTATATTTTCGGATATTTGGTTATCGCTACTCATCACCACGCCTATTAAATTCTATTTATTATATGCATAAAAATTATTTACGCATAATTATATTTAAAAAAATATGCATTAAGTGTATATTTATCCCAATGGAATTCTAATCAGTTTCTGGTTTTCTATTGGGTTCTGAAATTAATAAGTTACAAGTATTATAGGTCCTGTTCTAATGCAACCCTTGAAAACTTTATCCGCAGAACAAAAATACGTGGTTGATTCCGGCATATTGTGGAGCGGTTTCAACTGCATTCTTCAAATGCCAACAGGTTCTGGAAAAACGTGGTTAGCGGAACAGGCAATCAAAAATTTGCTCCAAAACGGAAAACGAGCAGTTTATCTTACCCCATTGAGAGCTCTCGCAACAGAATTGTATGCAAGATGGAAACAAGAATTTAAAGAATTTGATGTGGGCATCTTCACTGGAGAATTTATGTTGGGCGGCATGAAGCCTCCGGTTTCTTTTGATAAAGCACGCCTGCTGATTATGACTCCAGAGCGCTTAGATAGTTGTACCCGAAACTGGAGGTCTCACTGGTCATGGATGCCAGAACTTGATGCAATTGTAGTGGATGAATTTCACCTTTTGGGAGACCCAGACAGGGGACCTCGTCTAGAAGGAACGCTTCTTCGTATGCAGCGACTGAATCCTTTTTTACAGATAATTGGTCTTTCAGCCACTCTTGGTAATCGAACTGAATTAGCAGATTGGTTGAATGGAATACACTATGGTACCAACGTCCGAAATATTCCATTAACGTGGAATATAGCAAGATATAAAAAAGCAACTGAAAAACCAGGACTGCTTAGTGAAGAAGTTCTACGTTGCATAAAGAAAGGTGGCAAAAGTTTAGTCTTTGTTCAAAGTCGACGCAGAGCAGAGCAACTTTCACAACACTTAATTAACGTTGGCTTAAGGGCATCTCATCATCATGCTGGTTTGCAACATGAAAACAGAACAAAGATTGAGAAGTGTTTCCGTAGTAATGAACTAGACGTTATCGTTGCAACAGGTACCCTAGAAATGGGACTCAATATGCCTGTTCGGCAAGTTATCTTGTACGACCTGCAAACTTTCGATGGATCAAATTTTGTTCCGCTCAGTGTTACAAGTGTTTGGCAAAGAGGAGGTCGTGCAGGCCGGCCTGGCCTTGATGAATCCGGGGAAGTTGTTTTGCTTGCCCCATCCTGGGATCACAACCTTAAAACTTATTTAAAAGGAACATTCGAACCTACTCACTCAGGTTTATCAATGGCTCGTGCTTTAGCTGAACAGGTAGTGATAGAAGTATCAACAGGGCTCTCACGAACACTACAAGAGCTTAAAAGCACTTTTTCCCTTTCTCTTGCCTCCTATCAGGATAAGCTTGCTAACTTACCAGCTGTTATTGAAACCATGATTCAAAGCGAGATGTTAATTCCGGCCTGTAGTGATAATAAAAAGAAAAAAGAGCAGAAGTACAAAGTTACTCGCCTCGGTCGTGTAGCCTGTCGCCACCATCTAGCTCCAGATACTGTCCTATATATGAAGAATGCCGTATTAAGTGAAAATATTGATAGTTTTACATTCCTTGATTTTCTGCTAATCACTGTTGGGTCTGGAGACTGTGATCCGCTTCTACCTGTTGACTTTGAAGAGCTAGATTTCTTAAGCATTCAGCTAAATAAAGAGCGATCAGTGTTTCTTAAGGGAACCAATATTGACGTTGCAAAACGGCTTGATCGTAATGGTAAACAATTATTATCAATAATAAAAACTGCCCTAGTCGCGCGTGAATGGACCAGGGTAGGGGATCTGGAAGAAGTTGCAAAAATTTTTAATTGCTACCCATTTGAAATTATAAAACTAAGCGAGAACCTTGCGCGGCTTTTAACTGCCTTATCTGCAATTTGTGAAGATCTAGAAAAAGCAAAGGGTAATAAAGATCCTGGATTTTTAAAAAATAAAGGTACATCATCTTTTTTTGCTAAATACCGCGCATTGATCCAAATGATTGCTTACGGCCTTGATGAAAAAGCTGCAAGCCTTACTCTCATTCCTGGAATAGGAGGCAAACTCACCCAAAAACTAATTAATTTTGGAATAGAAGATATAGAAGATCTTGCACTTGCTGAGCCGGAATGTTTCTCTGCGATAAAGGGTATTTCGAAAAAACGTGCCATAGAATGGATAGAAAATGCTGAGTCCTTAGCAAAACAATTTACAGCTAGCTGTTTTAAAGACAACGGTCCAGATATTTTAATCAAACCGCCAGGTTGGCCAGCTGGTATTGATCCGTATCGGTTAAGACGCGCATTGGAACTTAATGTGAAAAAATTAAGACCCAATATTTATCAAATAACGGGGGGACTTGAACCTCATATTGTTAAAAATAAAAATGATTTTATTTGCGACTGTTTGGATTTTGAAAATTCTAATGTATGCAAGCATTTATTAGCGGTAAGAATTTTTAGAAAGGATCGCGAGCTTAAGGCATTGGCAAAAAAACTTTCCAAATCAAAAGAATCTCATGAAGGGGTTGATCTCTTTAACTACTGGTTTGAAAACAATTCCTTTTTAACAAAAAGAGGCGTTGCATGAGCATTACAGAACTTAAAACTCCACGAGGGACAATTCCTTTTCCAGCATATATTCCCGTTACAACTTTTGGGGGAAAATACCCATTGGATAACCTCATCAGACCTTATCTACCCAGACTGGCATCAGCGGTGATGGTAAGCTACCATTACGCTCAGCAAATGAATCAAGGTGTAAATATTCCAATAATGATAGATTCTGGTGGATTTGCATCCCTTTTTGATGGAGCAAAAATTATAAAACAAAATGGACTTGGGATATTAGAATATAAAACTGATGACGATGTAAAGAGATTACATCCTTTGGAGATTCTAGATTTTCAAGAGAAAAAGGCCGATATTGCTTTTACGCTAGATTTTATTATCCCCCCTAACATGAAAAAGCGTGAATCCATTAGGCGAATGGATCTTACTATTTCAAATGCAATCTGGGCTCTTGAAAATTGTAGACGAAAAGAAATGAAGCTTTATGCCAGTATCCAAGCCTGGGATTCTGACAGTGCAGCAGATTGTGCCAAACAGTATGCTTCCTACAATTTTGATGGGGTGGCGATTGGTGGGTTAGTGCCAAGAGCGAAAGACGAGAAATTAATATTTAAAATCGTCAATGCGGTAAGAAAAGAAATACCCAATAAACCTATTCACGTTTTTGGCATTGGTAAGCCAAGCCTTGTTAAGCAACTGTTCGATAAAGGGGTGAGTTCAGTCGATTCAAGTTCTTATGTGAGATATGCAGCATCAGGAAAATACTTTTGGCTTAAAGAAAAGGTTGTGTCAGAACTTTCCCCTACAACTATATTAAACTTAGCACTCTGTAATTTGGCACAAGCAACAAATGCACATATTCCTTTACTATTTTCAACATGCATATTAAAACACTCCAAAAAAATATCAGTAAAAGACTTTATAAGTTAATTATTGCATCCTCAATCGAAATAAACTCATCATATCTATCTTCAGAAATGAATTCTTTTATCACTTGACTATTAAAATCTCCATCAAATAATCCATGAAAAATTATCTGATTTTTTGAATCGGCGGCAGCTCTTTTTGCTTTCCCAATTCTATTAAATAATTCTTTGGATTTATCACCGATGTGATTAGCCGTAATGGAAAATGCTTCATAAACATGAATAATGTTATCTTCTTGAACCAAATGGCGAAATTTAATGCTCGATTCCGTTGTAGTCATAACATGAGAGAGTGGTACGGCTAATTTCTCAGGAAATCCAAATTTTTTTCCTTTGTGTCTCTTGTCAATAATAGATAAATATAAAATTACATTAATTGGATTATATGCCGCATGGGAGGTTAGAACAAAGTATAACCGCTGGGCCCAAGAGCCAGGGGTATTAAAATCAAAAGTAAGAGGTCTATCAGATCCAAGTATTTTATTCACATCGTTAGAGAACAAATCATCAAAGAAGCTTATAGTATTTTCAAGCTCCTTTACCAATAATTTATTATCAAGTCCTTTCAATTCTTTCATCAGTATTTTCTGGTCAGAACGCTGAAAAGGTTTGGCTGCTTTAAAGTCGAGTTTTGACAGTAGATTTCTATTTTTTGTTAAAACAACTAATAGCGAGATTAGCCAAGTCCGCAACACCATCATTTTTTTATTTGAATGCTTCCATCTATTTTTATCAGGAATAAGTGGGATATCATTTTTTAAAATATTAAAAAAATCTTTTTTCTTTTTGTTAATAAAATCTATTAACAATTCTGCAGCTTCTTTTATTGCTGGAACAACTTTCTCATAATTACCAATAGATAAACATTGAATACCGGCTGCAAAGGTGCTGGAATTTTTAAGTGCATAATCATCCAAAATATTTATAATATCATTTGACTTATTATAATTTAACGTTTTATATGGTTGTGAAAAATCAGGCAAACTTTCCCTGTCTCCTATTTTAGGTTTTAATATTATGAGGTTCTTAATATTTTTTTCGAATGTGCAATAATCAAGCCACTTGATTCTTCTAATAATTTCCTTTTCAGCAAGAGATAAACTATCTGGATCTATCCATTGATTCATTTTATTAAAGAGAAATTCTTGCTCCGAAGTCGAAAAAACTCCTAGCATCGATAAACCTTGTCTATATCTTGTGTTAAATGATTTTGGCGTGAGGTATGACGGCAACTTTTCTTTAGAAGTTTTACGCTTCTCAATTCCTTTAAGAATATTTAAATTATTATAAATTTCATTATCAAATACGTTTTTTTCAAGATGTGGTGCAAGCGTATCAAAAATTTTAATAATTTTTGGATTATTTTGTACCTTACTCTCTACTTCCCTGGGATTTTCTGAATATAATTTCATGCAAGTAGATATAAATTTGTCATAGTTGGAAGGAGAAATTATTTCAGGTAAAAATATAGTTGGCGACATTTCTTCTTTCATTTCTATTATTTGGCTTTCCTTCCATCCCGATGGCATTCCAAAAATAAAATTTACGATTCTAAAGGAATTGGATAATAAAAATTTATGTTTGGTCAGATGTAAACTTACAACTTCTACATACTCTTCATTTAATCTTTTTACCTTACGATGTGAATAGTTATCATTATCTGAATGGGATATCATAATAATTGATTGAATAATATTTTTTTCTTTGATTACGATATCTGTGTCCATCGTTAAAGGTAATCTATGATCCTTTCTAATAACTGTAAAATTTTCACCCTTTTTTTTGCATATCCAATTACAGATTCCCTTTATAACGCTTTCAACCGCATGTCCTTCATGTTTTCCCATAAAATTATATTTAAATTAGGTTTTAATTGCAGAGGGTTATTTTTTATAATCTCTGCAAGTAATTTCTTGTATTCTTTATTTGCTATAGATTTGATTTGCAGCAACTAAATTTTCTATAAACACCCTTTTCAGAAGCAACTTAACCAACAGGCCTTCTGAAAATTGGCCGGACAGTTTTCTAAACAATTTCCTTGACTAGCTCATCCATCTCGTCAGGATAAAAAATGTGATCCCACCCAGCATTGACCAAGGCATTTAGATCTTTTTGTCGAAATGTTCCATCTATTATAAGAATTAATTTTTTAACTCCTGGCCTAGTTATAAACTTTTTATTCTCTGCGTCCCACGAATACCTTAGTGCTAAGGCACGGCCGCAAAGCTCTTTTTTCTTATGGTCTCTACCTGCATCTGAAACCGACTGCCAATTGATAATGGTGTTCTTTTCTTTTACGATAGTAGTTTTACCAGCTTGGCCAACTAAATTTGCTTTTTCTGCATAAGCAGTGCGAATACCCTCTTTTTGGCAATCAGGAAATAAGTTCCGTATAAGCACGTAAAGCGGTTTAAAAGCTTGGTGAGTGCAGAGCTTTGCTTCGATAATATTTTTGTTTACTTTATGCTGTATGCAATGAATTATTTCTTGGGTTTGCGTCGCAGGAATTAAATTAAGCCTTTTCGATATGGCATGGGCCATGCCCTTTATTAGGCCTTGACGAAAGGTTGAATCCGGGTTTCTAGCTATCCAAGCGGAAAGCCCAAAACCACCCCCAAATTGTCCAGCGCTTATTAAATCTTTTTTTTGACCCCAACCACCGCTAACAACATCCTTTGCTAATTGTGCATGGCCATATCCATTACTCAAACCCGTAGATACTTTAATAAATTCGACTAAAAATTCTAATAACCATACACTTCTTGGAGGCCAATTACTTGGAGCATCCCCTTTTTTGACCAACGCCCATGGGTTTTTATGAAGACTTATAAACCTTTTGTGTAAAGTATTGGGTTTGCAGAGGTTGTGATATTCACTCATTACATATTGCCCCATAAAGACCAAATGATCGCTATTTCTTAATGTTATCAGCCAGTCTTCCAGACTCCCTTCAGGTGCCGATCTCAAAATAGCTTCAAGGCTCAAATCATCAAGCAATTTCACTGCATTTACTATTTCTGAATCCGCTGGCTTCGCCCATCCAGGATTTCCCGGCCCACTAATACCCTTTATAGCTAATCCAAGCGTAAAGGCATAATTTGGAATTTCATTTATACGTGTCCTTTTTCCACGGTAGAACTGGATGGCTTGTTGACGATCTTCAAAAATTAATAGTTTACTTATTCCACGACGTACGAAAGTCTCTCGAGAATTTTTGGGTTGTGGTTTTCGCCGCCTCCTCTCCATTTTCCAAAGCAGCTCAAGATCTGTTGTTCTTGATTTAAGCAATTTCCCTAAATCAGAAACTAGCTGATTACATAATTTTTTTAAAGCAGGGTCGGTGCGAATACGATTTTGAATTTCATCTGCCTTAATTTTGGAATCAGTGGGAAGTTCAGTTAAATTTTTGTCTACCCAATTTTGTATTTGTCTTCCATATTTTTTATCTCCTATAACAATTTGACCATCGAAGGCAGAAGCCTGCAATGATTTCAAACTTTCCCTTATAGCAGAATCGAATACGATACTAAAAACTTTTGGGATTACTGACAAGCAAACTTTTGCTTCGGCCAGTTCCCCCAAATTTCTCCAACACTTCATATCTGAGTTCTTTGCTGAACTACTATGGGTTACTAATATTATGAATTTAGGTTTGTCTTGATTTGGCCCTACAGAAAAATCAATCTCAATGCTCATTCCATTTGGAGTTTTATTCCAAAAAATTTCTCCTTTAAGTTTTCCCTTTCGTTTTAATTCTTTTAGGGCAACCATTACTAGAGCCTCATAGGTCTTTCCCTTCCTTTCTCCTGGCATCAGTTAACCTATAAAATTTAGACTGTTATACCTTATCAGAAATAAGAACTTGCTATGGATTAGGTAAATCATCGTAATTGGGTATTTGCAGGGGAACGGGGATATCTTTGTAGGAAGCCGATAAAAGGACTTGACCTCTTCCCATAACTTGAAGCTCCTTTTCAAAACCCCCAAGATCTGCGGAAGAATTCTTAATCGCTTCTTTTCTTTCCATCTCATTGCCAAGAACCATATTTAACTCAGTATTAATTTGCGTTAGAACACCTTGGTCAATTTCGCTAACTTGCTGGCTTATTACTGTTAATCCAATTCCAAACTTACGTCCCTGCCGACTAATATCGCGAAATACACTGCCAAAACGCATTCTAGCGGGGTTCAAAATACTTGGAGCTTCCTCTATAACAACATTGATAAAGGGAAGTTGATTAATTGATTTTACTTCATCTCCTTCCCGATATGGCAGACTACCATTTTCAAGACGCCTTACGAGCTCGTCCGCCAGGCTCCTCATTCCAATCTGACCACTATTTTCATCACAGCCTAAAGCCTGCCGAATCTCATTTGGTAATTGTTCAACCGTTTCTGAAGAGCGTAGTGCTTTTCTTAATGAAAAAAGGACTCTAGCCACAACAGTTGTTAATAAAAATTGTTCTAATTCACTCATCAAAGTTGTATCGATAACCAGCACCCTTCCTCTTTCAAGCGCACAGATAATATCGGGCAATGTTGATTCATAGTCTATACCCCCTTCAGGATCAAACCGAGTAAACACTCTAGTGAAACCATGACGAACAAACCCAAGTCTACGTTGAACTGCGCTAATGGTGCCGGGCAAAAATTCTGCACCTCCTTCATCATCATCGTCTCCATCAGTTTCATTTGACAACAAAAGACGTACCCAGTTTTCACCATGCCTCGCATAAAATTGCTGACTAAAAAAGACTTGTTGTTCAGAAAATTCCATTACACTTGAAAGGTCCTCAGGCACCAAGTCTGCTCTGGAGAGAGAAACACGCTGTTCAAGAGCTGCATCACCAACATCATGAGCAGTCAAATAATAAAAAGGTTCTACAAGTTGTGAGAGGTCTTCTTCTGAATAACCGTTGACAATACCACGAATCCCATCACGCCCCCCTGTTGCAGAATGCCAAGTTCGAAATTCATCATGTGGATCAACGGCTAGTATGGAAATAGGTGGGCCTTCAGTGGTCCCTTGGACAAAAGCCTGATTATGCTGCATGATAGAACTTAGTAGTACCATCATTAAATTGCTTTTTCCGCAGCCCGTGCGACCAAAAATTCCAATATGGTGGGACATAGCATATGGAGGAATTAAAACACTTACCCCAGGTAAAGGACTCTCTCCAGCAAGCAAATCACCTACAGTGAGCCCAGACTCCCCAAGCTGAGATTGCATTAGCTCTTTTATAGCCTCAACAACTTGTTGATCACCTGCACGGACATGATATACATCTGTTAAATGTTCAGGCAACCTTCTGGGACGGAAAAAAGACCAAGTGTTGGCCTGCAAGTCACGTTGCGCATACCCCATTACAATTCCCTTTAGCTCGATAAGTTTTTCATCCGCCAAATCTTCAGATAGATAGGAATCTGGCATAGTTAACTTATTGCGGGCAACATCGTTCATTTCCAAGGTTCTATTTAAAA
>CEUY01206035.1_pt1 | contig 14352 bp, 9 predicted proteins | sample 361481 | NCBI WGS metagenome assembly CEUY01 (sample SAMEA2622737, study PRJEB7988) | marine metagenome | isolation source: saline water (ENVO:00002010), including
TTGTTTAGTAATTTGAGTATTAGCGATCAAGCAGGGTAAGTGTTTTTACCAAATTGCCTTCGTAGGAAAATCCGACTTTTGAACCTCTGGATTCAATCATCGTAATCTGCCCGCGTTCATTACGTTTAAGCCGGACCTCTTCGGTCGTTAGTACTCCTCCGACTCCCATTTGGTAGAAGCTAACGGCCTCAGTCTTTTGGCTGAGGTAATCCGCGATCAGTAAAAACTGATTAATGCTTGCACGATGTCCGTCATTCCAACGAGTCACTCCGAGTTCGAGCATGAGTTGGCTGTCAGTAAAATACTGGTTTGCCAGCGTCGCAAATGCTTCCTGAGGCGAATGAATAAAGAAATGGACGCTACCACGAACATGTGCTCGCTTAAATGGCTCTGATTCGAGATACGACTTCCAGGTCGTTGACCATGAAGCCTCCTGGCCATCCCAGATTCCCTGTTGGCTGAGGTTGGACTTTGTAACCTGCCAATTTACACCGCGAGATTTTCTGTCGTGAAATTCAACTAAGTCGCCAGCAGCGAACTCGAGCTGTTCATATTTGAGTTCAAACAGGTCCGGGCGCAGTTGCCTCCCCACAGTATCCAACATGTTGTGAGCAATTTCATGGGCGAGACAGATCATATACACGTCTGTGACACCACGGCGAGGAGCATCGCCCGGAAAGCTATTTTCCGGACGGCCCAGTGGAAGTGCGAAAATATTTACCCCAGTACGGGAAGAGATGCCCTGTTGCTTAAATCCTTCGCCCAACCAACCACGTACTGTGATAGTCTCAACATCCCAGACTTCGCGTGGCATCGCTGACAGCAAGGTCACCATTTTCTCTGTCTGCTCTGCTGTCGCGGTATTATTGTCTATAAAAATTACGCCCAGATTGACGAGCAATGTTTTGTAGGCATTTTCGAATCCTGCCAGATCGGCCAATTGATGGCGATTCTCCGATGAGTCAGGGAAAGCTTCAAACAACACGATCCACATTTGAGCAGCCAGTGATGGCAGATGGGGAGTTTGCTCAAGATCAAACTGCTGGCGGCGAAAATACTGAGGGTATTCTTTGACTAATGCATATAACTCAGCCACGATAGGACGACGGTTGATTTCAGAAATGAGGCCACTGTTGAGAGCGGCCTGCAAGCTGCCAAGCAGACCGAAGCTCTTACCACGTAAGGCTTCATCCGACGCCATTTTGAAGCCCAGATCAGAGGGGTGATTAGCTAAAAGTTGCTTCAGTTCTGCAAGGTGATCTTTAGCTCCCACCCCCTGCATCAAGAAAATTTTTCCATTCTTTCCACCACTCACCAGGTCAACGACTCCATCGCCGGTCAGGTCAGCGAAATCCGGAGTGGTATCGTCGCCGTTTTGTGAACGAAGATTGAGAGCGCCACCTTTCGTTGCCCAGCGAAGTGTGGTTGGTCGCCCTAAGTCAGGAGCACCTTCTTTTCCGATATTCAGATAAAGCTCGATGGTTCCCCAATTGACGCCCAGCACCAGATCCAGCTTCCCATCCTGATTGAAATCCAGTACACGCGGGTGAGCATTGTATGCGCGGCGGATGTCATGAAACGGCTGGCCTTCAGCAAATTTCGGATTGGATTTTGTTCCAGTATTGGGGTACCAGATCAGTGCTCCGCCAAACGATCCGGTGATCAGATCCAGTAGCCCATCTCCATTCCAGTCCGCCAGATCGAAACGCCCCTGGCAGTTATCCTGTACATCAACGTCAATGGATTCTTCACTGAATTGCGGTAAACGGTCGTCCCCTAAACCGGTATGGATCGACACTTTGTTGCCGGAGTGAGCAACGATCAGATCGGGTGCATCGTTTCCGGAAATCTGAGTGACAACGACACCTGTGTAGGACGTTCCCCAACGATTCCTGCCGCCGGCCTGAATTGAAACGGGCTGGTGAAACCGGACGACCTTTCCGGACAGGCGGCCGGGGTAATAGCGTATCTGCCCTTGCCCGTCGCCTGTGAGTAAATCGGGAGTTCCATCCTGATTGAGATCAAAGAACCGAGTGGTAACATGGCTTCCGGTTTCGACCTGGTTCCGATTTACCCGTAAGGCGTAAGCCTCACGAAAGGACATCGTAAACGTGGTCTCAGTCTCGGCCTGCACAGTTAAGCTGGTAGCAGTCAGTAGGCAAAAGAATAGAAAGAATCGTTGGTATGACATAGTCTTTTGGTGTGTGAGTCGTCTTTTATTTAAGGGAAATACTAGTGATACGAACACCTTTGGTGGGTGCATCATCGGCAACACGAGTATCGATGATGAAGCAATCTCTCAGGAGCCCCTGTGGATTCAACGCGAAATAACGTTTTTCATGGGGTTGCAACGGTTGCTGCAGAATCTTCCGGGCTTCAGCATATAACGTATCAATAGTTTTAGGCTTGGCACCGCGTTTATGGTCTCCCACTTCTTTGCCGTGTTCAATCCAAAGAGGCTTCACTTCTTTCGGTTGTTGTTTGGGTGGCACGGGCATTTTGGGGATTCCAATGATGACAAATTCCCGCTGAGTCACTTTCCCTTTTTCGACAGTCACTTTCGTCTTGTGAATATCACCACTGAAGTATGTGGTTGAGACCAGATAGGAATAGTTGCCCTGATGATTTTGCTTTAGCGAATTCCAGGTCTTCAAGCTTTTTGCAAGCAGATCTCGTTGATCCGACGCTTCATCTGCCAACAGGGACAGTGCGGTGGTCATTACCAGAAGAAATGATAGAGCGAGTTTTCTTAACATCTTGAACTCCCCATGGATCCGGAAGTGAGCGTTGACGTGAGCCATTTATTCTAGGTTGTAGCTTGGGAGATACAACATCCTCGTTGAATCCTGACCTTAGAAAACACTTTGGTTCGGTATACAATAAGGACAGAAACTGAGTGTCCAGGTTGGCCCTAACGCTCTTCCCATAAAAACATTCTCGCCGGTACCTCATGCGATTGCTTTCTTCCATTTTATGCCTTTGTTTAGTCCTGACGGGAGTAAACTGCGCAGTTGCCGGAGACGGGACAGGCGAAGAGATTTTCTCACTCAGGGTGTTACCGCTGCTGAAGCAAAAATGCTTTCAATGTCATGGAGGCGGTCCCGAAAATTCGCTTAAGGGAAAATTTGATTTAACCAGTCGAGAAGGGTTGCTCAGAGGTGGAGAGTCGGGTGAACCTTCGGTCGTGCCTGGTAAACCCGCTGAAAGTACTTTGATTCACGCTGTGAAATGGGATGGTTATGAGATGCCGCCCAAGGAAAATGATCGATTAACCAAGGACCAAATTGAATGGTTGGAAGTGTGGATATCAGTTGGTGCTCCATGGCCGACCGACGAGGTGATCGCAGAATTTCGCAGGATTGCCTGGGGCGAGCAGGTTACTGCTGAGGGCGTTTTGTTTGAAACGAGCGGAGGGTTGAGTGACGAGTGGACGTATCGTCGTTACCAGCCGGAAGATATCTGGGCCTTTCAACCAGTCAAAGCAGCCAATGTTCCTGATCACGAGAATCCGGTAGATTATTTTGTCGAGTCACGATTGCGAGACGCAGACTTTCAGTTGGCTCCTCAGGCCGAAGCGAAAATGTTGATTCGCCGGGCAACCTATGATTTGATCGGCTTGCCTCCCACTCCGTATGAAACATCTACTTTTGCAAAAGCCTGGAAAGCGGATGCCGGGCAGGCCTGGTCGGCATTATTGGATCGCCTGTTGGCCTCGCCTCACTACGGCGAACGTTGGGGACAGCATTGGCTGGATGTCGCTCGGTATGCTGACACCGGCGGATACTCCAACGATTATGAACGGAGTAATGCCTGGCGTTACCGCGATTATGTCATTCGCTCGTTTAATGCAGACAAGCCTTACAATCAGTTTGTGCTGGAACAGCTAGCAGGCGATGAATTGGCCGATCAGTCTGTACAAGTTCGTTTAGGCAACCCGCAAGGTGTAAAGGCAGCTCGGCAGTCCGGTGCTTATAACGAACAGGAATCCGAGTGGTTAGTGGCGACGAGTTTTCTACGAATGGGGCCATTCGACAATGCCATGGTTTTGGCTCCGCAAGCGCGTCAAATCTACCTTGATGATGTTGTAAATTCAGTAGGACAGACGTTTTTGTCGACCACGATGAGGTGTGTGAAATGTCATGATCACAAGTTTGATCCCATTCCCACGCGTGACTACTACCGTTTCTACGCTGCTTTTTCCACGACCCAAATGGCGGAACGCCGAGTGGCATTCTTACCTGCTGAAAATCAAAGTGATTTTGAATCAGAGCAGCAGCATGTTTCTCTGATGTTGAAGAATGCTGAAGATCAGAGAAATCGAATCTATTACAAGCAGGAGCAGGCCGCCAAAGCCTGGTTTGCTGAAAGGAATCTGGAATACAAAAACGAAGGTGCTCGTCAGAAACTGCCGGATGAAGAAAAGCCGCCACGGCATGTTGGATTAGATGCAACAGATAAGGGGCAATATAAAGTTTATAAACAGGATGTCTGGATTTGGACTCGACGTCTCGAACGTTTTGAGCCGATGGTCCAGGGAGTTTATAACGGTCAGGATGACCCTTTCCGGTATCCGGGTTCGCGAAAGCTGCGGATCATCACTAAACAAGATCCTGACTGGCAACCAACAAGTTTCATCCTGATGGGCGGTGCCTTAGAAGCAGAAGGTGAATCCGTGCAACCAGGAGTGCTCAGTGCTGTTGGGATCCCGGTCAATCAAATGGCCGTTGGTGACCCCTATCTGATTCCTGATACTGTCGCTGGACGGAGACTGGCAGTGGCTCGTTGGATTGCCCATGATTCGAACCCGCTGACGACGCGATCGATCGTGAATCGAATTTGGCAAAATCACTTTGGACAGGGATTAGCTCGTAATCCAAATAACTTTGGCGGAAAAGGTGCCAAACCGACACACCCGGAATTACTGGACTATCTGGCCGCAGATTTTGTCGAGAACGGCTGGAAGATAAAACGTCTGCACAAGTTGATCATGACGTCGAAAACTTACATGCAATCCACCCAGCGGATGGATCTGGATAAATTGCGTGCAGTGGATCCCAATAATCAATTATGGGGAGTGTTCGAGCCACGCCGGTTAACGGCCGAAGAAATCAGAGATAGTTTTCTGGCGATTACCGGCGAACTCAATCGTGAGATGGGAGGATTACCGATTCGTCCTGAGATAAACATGGAAGTCGCTTTGCAGCCTCGCATGATTCAGTTTTCACTGGCACCGGCCTACCAACCATCTCCTGAACCACAAATGCGAAATCGTCGAACCATTTATGCTTACCGGGTTCGAGGGCAAGCTGATCCCCTGCTCGAGCTGTTTAATCAACCCAATCCCAACGATTCCTGTGAAATCAGGGATTCACTATCGGTTACTCCGCAGGCATTGACGTTGCTCAATAGTGATGTCGCGACCGACCGGTCGATGGCATTTGCTCGTCGATTGCAGCAGGAAAGAGACTCGGTGGATTTACAGATTAAGCGTGCCTATTGGTTGGCATTTGGACGAGATCCGGCCAAGTCGGAATTGGTGCGGTTGAAAAAGTACGTCAGTGACATGGAGCAATACCATCTGCAGGTACAACCAGAGGCAGTGAACTATCCCACTGAAATTACACGTACGCTGGTTGAAGAATTCACAGGTGAGCCCTTCGACTACATCGAGAAACTTCCAGTCTTTGAAAAATATACCGCTGATCTAAAGGCAAGTGATGTCAGTGCCCAAACCAGAGCACTGGCTGACCTGTGTCTTTTGATTTTCAATAGCAGTGAATTTATGTATTTGTACTAGTGAGTACATCTGAGATGAAACCAACATTTATTAATCCAAATCGTCGCGACTTTCTTTACGGACTGGGGGCCTCGCTGGGCTCGGTTGCGATGACTGACTTACTGCAGGCGCAGCCTCAGGAGACTCGTCCCGGACCGTTAACACCTAAACAACCGATGCATGAAGCGAAAGCAAAAGCCTGCATTATGCTGTTTATGGAAGGTGGCCCCAGTCAGGTCGATACGTTCGATCCTAAACCTAAATTGCAGCAATTGCATAAGACGGAATCTAAACAGACAGCGGGATTAGCCAACGGGTTTAGATTTTTTGTGGGAAGCCCGTTTAAGTCTCGTAAAGTTGGTCAGTCCGGATTGGAGATGAGTGACCAATGGCAATTTATGGCAGATCCGGAGGTTGCAGATGAATTGTGTAATTTCCGAGGTTGTCAGGCCGAGTCCTTAAATCACCCCGAAGCGTTATTTCATATGAACACCGGGAGTCGGTTGGGTGCAGATCCGGCAATGGGGTCCTGGGTTACCTATGGGTTGGGTTCGGTAAATCAAAATCTTCCCGGCTACGTTGTCATGACTGAATTGGCCGCTCCGCAGGGGGGAGCCAGGAACTGGAGCAACGGATTTTTACCGGCGCATTATCAAGGGACGAGATTGCGACCTCAGGGGTCACCAATCCTGGATTTAGAAGCTCAGAGTTTTAAAGATCGAAGGCATCAGCGTCGCGCATTAGACGAATTGGCTGTGATGAACCGGCGTCACGCAAGGCTTCACCCTGAACATAAGGATTTGGAAGCCAGAATAGAGAACTACGAGTTAGCATTTCGAATGCAAATGTCCGTCCCGGAAGTCATGGACCTGTCCGGTGAGACTCGGAAGACACAGGAATCCTACGGGATGAATAATCCGGCCACGGCTACCTTTGGAAAGCAATGTCTGATGGCTCGGAGACTGGTTGAAAGTGGAGTGCGGTTTGTGCAGATCTTTGCTGGTGGTTGGGACAGTCACGATTACCTGCAGCGAGGACATGCATCGCGAATAAAAGCTGTCGATCAGCCCATGGCGGCTCTGATTAAAGATCTTAAAGCTCGTGGGATGCTGGATGAAACGCTGGTTGTCTGGACAGGCGAGTTTGGACGGACTCCGGATAACACCCGAAGAGGCGGAGTCTATTCTTTGGGGCGAGGGCATAATGTTGACGCGATGACCATGTTGTTTGCCGGAGGCGGTATCAAAAGAGGTTCGATTGTGGGAGCGACCGATGAGATCGGAGCCACGGCCGTTGAAAATGTTCATCCGATTCGAGATGTCCATGTGACGCTGCTTCATCTGCTGGGGTTAGATGATAATAAACTTACCTACTTCCACGGAGGTCGGTATAAGCAGTTGTCTCAATTTGGCGGTGAAGTAATTGACGAGATTATTGCATGATCAGTTTTCGTAATCATCCATGGTGGAGATTGTTGCTGGTGAGCCTCGTGTTTACTTTCTGGGCTTGCATTCAATCGGAATCATTTGCACAGACCGTCATTCAGCAGCCTCATGTTAAGCCGAACATTATTGTCTTTTTGGCAGATGATATGGGGGCGGGTGACAGCAGTGCTTATCAGGACTGGGCCGGCAATAGTGATGCTCAGCAACTTCACACGCCTGCCATGGAAGAATTGTCTCGCCGGGGAATCCGATTCACCGATGCTCATTCTCCCCATAGCCGCTGTACCACAACACGCTATGCGTTAATCACGGGCCGCTATTGTTGGCGGACGCGATTGAAACACTGGGTGCTGTATGGAAATCATGGCGATCCCCTCATAGAAAAAGAACGCACCACCTTGCCGGAAATGCTGCAACTGGCCGGATATCAAACCGGGATGGTTGGTAAATGGCATCTGGGTCTGACCTATCGAAAGTCGGATGGGAGTGTTGCTAAGGGCTTTGATGATGCCGATCTGCGCCAACCGATGGTCGACACCCCCATTGATCATGGCTTCGATTTCTTCTACGGAATTTCCAGAAGCCACCCCACATCAGGCCCGGGCGGCCTGAATCGCAAAAACACTCCGGAGCAACGAACCGGGCCGGGGTGGATAGAAGGTCGAACGATTGTTGGCGCAACAGACAACGGTAAGCAGTTGGCTGATGGTTCTTATGACTATTGGCAGGTTGGAAATGTGATGGATAAGCAAGCCCTGAGATTCTTAGAATCGTCGCAGGCGACCGAAAATCCGTTCTTCTTATATTTTGCCTCTCCGGCAAACCACGGCCCGTATACTCCTTCCGGGAAAATCGGCGGCATCCGGGTTGCAGGGGCGAGCACGTATAAAGATGGTCAGGCGACCGGTAGTGCCCGACAGGATTTCGTATATCAGAATGACGTTCATTTACGTCGCTTGATGACATACCTTCAGGATACTCAGGATCCTCGTCGCCCCGGTCGTCCCTTAATTGAAAATACGTTCGTGATTTTCACGAGTGACAATGGAGCAGAGAAAAATGATAAGCGGTTTACCGGACCGGTGAGAAGCTTTAAAGGCTCGACGTTTGAAGGTGGTCACCGAGTCCCTTTTATTGCCAGTTGGCCTCTCGGGAAAGTAGGCGATGGAAATCCACAGACGCCGGGTAAGACGCAGCATTCGCTGATTGCTCTCAACGATCTTTTCGCCACCTTTGCCGAGATGGTCGGAGAACCGTTACCGCCGCTTGCCGGTGAAGGGCGAGGTGCGGAAGATAGCGTAAGCCAGTTAGCGGCATTGCGTGGCTCTCAGCAATTTGTAAGAGCTGGAGCGATCTTTCCTAACGATCATCAGGAAGCGACGAAGCAACGAACCGACGATCGCGCTGTCGTGGCAGTGCGTTCTAACAACGGTCCGTTGGACGGGCATTGGAAATTGTTTCTCGACCATCGATATGCGTTTGAAGGTCAGTTGCATCCCACAGCTCTGTACAACCTGAAAACCGATCCTCTGGAATCTAAGAACCTCCTCAAAACCCGCGAAGCCAAACCTGCATTGGATTATCTGTTACGTCTTGCTAAACAGGCAGCTGGTGAAGCGGGATCCTCTCGGGGCTTATCTCAATAACCGGATTCCTATTTATGGGTACTGAAATGAAACGTCGACAAATGATTTCTGTCGTAGCATTGATGCTGATGACTTCTTTGCTTCAGGCCAGACAGACTCAGCGGCCAAACATTATCTTCTTGTTTACCGACGATCAGAATACGTATTCCTTGGGCTGTTACGGAAACGAAGATGTTGTCACTCCCAATATTGACAGTCTTGCCCGTGACGGAGTGACGTTCGACCGACACTACACTGTGACTGCGATTTGCATGGCTTCCCGTGCAACTGTGATGACAGGCATGTACGAGTATCGACATGGCTGTAACTTTGGGCACGGACCGCTGCATCAGCAGCATTGGGAGCAGAGTTACCCAATGTTGCTCCGCAAACAGGGTTACCTGACAGCGATCGCCGGAAAAATTGGCTTTGAAGTGTTACCGGATGGAGAAGAAAAGCCGATTCTTCCGGAAGGTGACTTTGATTGGTGGGGTGCCGGCCCCGGGCAGACGTCCTACCGCACGCGACAAAATAAAAGTATGGCTAAGTATGCAGACGAATTTCCGCACTCATCTCGTTCTTACGGAGCCTTTGGCAGAGACTTTATTCACCATGCTGCGAAAGAAAAGAAACCCTTCTGCCTCTCGATTAGCTTCAAAGCTCCTCACAAACCAGATCAGGTCGATCCAATGTTTGACCAAGTCTATGCCAATAAAACATTTAAGAAACCGGCGAACTATGGTCGTGAATTTAGCCTGCAATTTTCTCGTCAAAGTAAAACAGGTCGCCAGTATGAACGATTTGAAAGCTGGGGTTACAAAGATGATTACGATAACCAGATGCGGCTGTATAACCAATTAGTGCATGCTGTCGATTCTGCAGTGGGGATGATTCGCGCTGCGGTGGATGAGGCCGGAGTTGCTGATAACACGGTAATCATTTTTACTTCTGACAATGGGTTCTTCTGTGGTGCCCATGGGTATGGTTCCAAAGTTTTGCCATACGAAGAAGGCTCACGAGTGCCTCTGATTATTTTCGATCCCCGTCACGAAAATAGTGGTCAGCAGTTGCGAGTCGAGTCGATCACCGGCTCCATCGATTTTGCTCCAACGATTCTGGGTTTAGCCGGTGTCAAATCACCGCGTGGAATGGATGGTCGGAATTTAATGCCACTGTATGACGACCCCGGGAAAAAGATTCACCAATATCTTGAGTTGATTAATGTCTGGGGGCCACGATCCTGTCAGAGTTTTGGGGTGGTTGGACAGGACTACAAGTATATTTACTGGCCCTATGAAACCGGTGATTATGAGGCCACTCAAGAGTTATTTAAGATTAGCGAGGATCCGTTGGAGCTACAGAATCTTGTACTCAGTGGTGCTGTAACCAAAGAGCTGAAGCAGATACAAAATGTCTACGATGCTCGAGTCAGGAAATGGCGTGCTCAATCAGTTCCCTATAACGACTACCAGCCCTATGGTCAGATCTTCGACCGCAGCATACCCTGGGCTCCTAGTTTTGCTCCGGGGGAGCCGGTCTGGAAATAATTTGAGCAAGCTGTTTGGCGAGTCGATTGGATAAGAGGCGTCCGGCATCAGAGATGACATTCTTCGTTTCGAGCGGGTCCAGTTGATGATCATAGAGTTCTCGCGCAATGATGTGATGCGTTTGGAATTCACGCCATTCGGTATATCGATAACGCCCGGTACGAATCGAATAACCCATCGCCTCCGGGTCCTCGCCATGCCGTGGATAGGCCGGTCGACAATGCTGAGTTAGAGCCGCATGTTTCACTTTGGCTTTGGAATTCTTAAGAATGGGGACCAGACTCTTGCCCGCTAGATTATCCGGAGCATCGAGATTACACAGGTCGGTAAGTGTCGGATAGATGTCCAGCAGTTCAATGAGGGACTGAGATCTTTGTGACTGATTGTATTGCGGTGTTGAGATAATGACGGGCACCCGTGCGTCTAATTCGAAATTCGACGTCTTGGCCCACAGACTGTTTTCACCTAAATGAAATCCGTGATCTGACCACAGTACGACAATGGTGTTCTCGCGTAATTTGAGACGATCCAATTCGTCAAGCACTTTACCAACCTGAGCATCCATATAAGAGATGTTGGCATAGTATCCCCGTCGCATTTCACGAGCCTGATCGTCTGTGGGATATTTGGTGGGTGTGTCTTTGTAGGAACGAAGAATCTCCTGACCATTGTGCAGGGCAATTTCCGGGACGTTCTCAGGAGGTGTCCGGTTTTCAGGCAATTTGATTTCTGCTGGATCATACAGATCCCAGTACTTCTTAGGAGCATTGAAATGGGAATGCGGTTTCCAGAAACCAACGGCCAGGAAGAAGGGTTTTTCCCTGACCTCGTTTAACACGTCCACTGCTCGCTGAGCAACCCGGCCGTCAAAATAGGCATTGTCCGGAACGTCCCGTATGACGCATTTAGGCACATCAGAGAGATCTGGAGGCACTTTGCCCTGAACGATCGCCTTGTCGTTCCCATGTGAGTTGTAGTGCATTTCCTGTGCGACGCTCCAGGAAACTGCGTCCCCCCGATAGTCATCCTGTCTCCAGTTATGGAAAATTTTTCCCACACATTGAGCGTGGTAACCACTGTTCCTGAAAAGTTGGGGAAGCGTGACGACATCAGGTATCCGCTGCCGAAAATGGGTCGGAAGATCCCAGAGATTTAAGGTGTCGAGTCGCAGGCCGGTTAGCATCGAACTGCGTGAGGGATTGCAAACGGCCTGTTGACAGTACGCTCGTTCAAACAGCGTACCAACTCCTGCCAGTTGATCGATATTGGGAGAGTGGATTTGAGCATTCCCATAGCAATGCAAATCCGTGCGCAAATCATCAATAGCGATGAATAGAACATTGGGTCGCTCAGCAGCAACGAGTGATGTGAACTGGGCTATCGTGAGCAAAAATGCTGAGATGAACTTCATGTCTATTCCTTAGGCTTGTGAACTGATCCTCGCAACAGGAAGTTGTCAAAATCGCCGGTATCGTCAAAACTGCCGATGCCCACACGGCCATGGTTAAAATGTTTGTCGATCGTCGTCATGACTGGTTTCTTCATGTCGTCAAAAAAGACCTGAATCGAACCTGTTTGAATGTCGCGTTTAATACGTACATGATGCCAATCTTTCGTCCAGTTGGTTCCGTCTGTACGCTGCTGTGCGATACTCACTCGCGGCTTTCCATTCACCAGAAAAATGGAGTTGGCGTGGGCATCTGCTTCCCGCCCAAGATGGACATAGTAAAAATGGGATGCGTCCTGATATCCAAAGAAAAGACATAGGTCCTGATGTCCGTAGACCTCCTGAGTCGAACGCATGTCGACATCCAATACAAAGTCTGAGACGGAGATTTCTTTCAGCAGAGCGAAGTTCACAGGGGAACGGACTTCCGGTTGATAACTACTGTCCTTGAACATCGAGTAAAAACTCTCCGAACCCTGTTTGACCACCTTCCAGGCCGTAGGATCTTTGGGCTCCCAATTTGCCGCGCCCTTGGTAAATTGCTCGGAGGCCAGGACGGGCAACTTTGGTTCGTCAGCCTGGCAGAACGCCAGAGAACATAAAAGACAGATGCCGGTGATAAAGAGTTTTGAATTCATAGGAATGACTACCTGGGTTTAGAAATGGTTTTATTGGCTGGCACGATGTTCCTAGTATCGTGATTGTAACTCAGCTGTTGGTACGTTTTCAATTCGCGACGCCATCCACCAGCTGTAACCATGATTACTTCCGCGCCTGCCTCTAATGTTTTTTGATAGATAGCATCACAGTCTTCTGTGTAGACATAGAGCGATGCCGGAGTACAGTCCGCATCCGGAGGAACACGTCCGATCATGAAGTGGGCTGAGCCAATACGAAATTCAGAATGGTAAACCGACCCGTCCTCATTGAGTAGTTGGTGAACACACTCGGCATCAAAAGCTGTTTTCACGAACTGCACTAATCCGTCCGGGTCTTCGACGGCCAGATAGGGCATCATTTGTGAACAATCGTTAGGAATTGCAGAGACGGTTATGCTTAGTCCTCTTTTTTGAAAAGTTGTTCCCAGAGTGCTTTGAGTTCCGGGTTGTGTTGATGTCGATATTGCATTTCGGCTTGTACCAGGCTGGCGACCTCTTTAAGCATTTGCTGGAATTCCGGATTGCTTTTGAGTTCCGCCCGGGCCTCACGTTGTTTTGCCTGGATTTGCTCGTTAGTAAGAAATAACATCGGGAAGGCTTTTTGTATCGCCAGTTCAGCTTCAGTCTGTCGAAGTAATAAGTCGGCATAGCCACGGTCTCCGGAGAGGCGTTTACGACGATGCTCGAATTCGGCTGCATATCTACTGGCTGGTAGTGTTTCCAATTCCGGATATTTCTCCAGCACATAACGTCTTTGAGCCTGCTTTGCCTGATTGATGGCTTGATTCAATTCTTTGTAGGTTTCGTTATTTGCAGCCAGATCTTTCTTCATGTCCAGCAGCGGTTTGCGAACCTGTTTGATGGAGCTAAAGACTTCGGGGTAGCGTTCGTGCTGTTGCTGTTTTGCTGCGGCTAATCGATCCACGATGTCTTTGTAATCCGGTTCAGCGCGATAGAGTTGATCGTGGGTGTTTCTCTTTAAGTGTTCCCATCGCTCACGAACCGGCATTTCAACAGGTTGACGTTGCTCCTGTGCTTCGATGAATTGTGGTCGCCGATCTTCCCATTCTTTAAGTTTGAAACCTTTTAATAACTGGACATTGTCGAGAGTCGCACCGGCTGACGCAGTTTGGAAAGCGAAATACGTGCGAGTGCGATCGATGATGGGATGTTGAGCATAGACGAAATGCTCGCGGTCGATATGCGCCAGCACTTCGTCCTCAGCGATTTCCACGGTCATAGTGTACCACTGGTTAGGCTGAAAGTCATAAGCACAGATTCCATGGACGGCAGGAAAAAACGGTACGGTTTGGTCAGCAGCCGTTTGTAAAAAGAAACGATCCTGATGGATATGGACCACGACATTATATTTCCCGGATGTCCCGGTTAAGAAACGGATGTCTTCAGTCCCTCGAAACTGAAAGTCGAACTTAACGACAACGTCTTTGTATTCCGGCTTTTTAAGAAAGATACGAGCCGATTCCGTGGAATGGTCAGTGCGAATGAGTGTCCCCTGTTCCACAGTGTAATCCCCGGTAACCGACCAGCGATCACTAACAAGTTCAGGCGAAAATGCATCTTCAAAGATGGCGTTGGCACTTCGTGTCATTTGCAATGTCGAACAGGTTCTGGCACCCACTCGTTCTCGCCATTGAAGCAATCGCGAATACAGACTTTCAACTAACTGCGGATGTTGCCCGGCAATGTTTTTTGTTTCACCGAGATCAGATTCCAGCTCGAAAAGTTGAAGTTCCCCGGTTTCAAAGAACTCGATTAATTTCCAGTTGCCAGCCCGGATCGCTCCTGCCGAGACACCTCCTAAGAAGTGTGGCTTTTCCAACGGGTAGTGCCAG
>CEUY01000564.1_pt1 | contig 14300 bp, 16 predicted proteins | sample 361481 | NCBI WGS metagenome assembly CEUY01 (sample SAMEA2622737, study PRJEB7988) | marine metagenome | isolation source: saline water (ENVO:00002010), including
AAGTTATTATACATTAAACATATGAATAAAACAAGTATAATTATTAAAAATTTGGTCGTAATCAAGGATTCGAACCTGACAAGAGTGGTAAGTTTTAAAACTTCTTGCGCAAAACCCACTTTGTCGTCACCTAAAAAACCGTTTTTACCGCTTATATACCTTGATTTGATCTTAATCTTGGAAAGCGTGGTGACTGATTACGATAGAGTTATTATATATCAACGATATGATAAAAACAAGAGTATTTCTTAATTTTTTATCATTTTTTCTTGATTATTTTTAATCGTCAGCGTCATATTGCCAATAAGCAATATCATTATTGTTGCTTGTGTCTGTAATGGTCAAACAATCGCAATTAGAAGCAATAACACGAACTGAGTCTTTCGGGTCAACGTTAATGTTGCTGATTTCGTCAAATTTAAATGATAAGTTGTATGTTTTGTCATTTGCAGCAATTTCATAACAGAAATACCCTTTTTGAACGGTAATCATATTACCAATTTTTTGCTTTAAAACATTGCGTAATTCTTGATCTTTCGTTCGTAGTAATTGATTTCGTAGACTAGCAGCCATATTATTCACCTTTTTGTTCTAATTCGTCATAAAAGCCATTTTGTTTAAGAATAGAAACCATAGTTTCATAATCTGGAATGACTTCTTTTTTCTGTTTAAAGTCTTTTTCGTGACCGTAAATAAGAATGTGTCGCTCTTGTGGCGTTAATTTAGAAAGCCCTTTAAGTAATTCCTCATTGAATACATAAATTTTTGTCATTAAGAAAAGTTCTTGTTTAGAAACATAATCATAAACAATAGGCATAGGGTCAGAAGAACGCCCACTGTAATCATATCTAAGAACTTTACCAACGACGATATTTTCATGCTCATTTGGAACACCGATAAGAAGACCGTCAATAGGAAATAAACGGTCAAACTCTTTTAAACGCCATTCTTCGTTGAGTTCATTCTTTTTGTCCACTTCTGATTGGTATTTTTGATAACCCTCACTTTTAGCACGATTAGTAATCGTTTTGTAAGTATCAGGGAAAATGTTTTTTAAAATACTAGTAATTATGTTTTCAAGCATAAGAGGACTCTCTAAAATAAGGTAGATTTATTATATAATAAGCAAATCATTTAAACAACAAAAATCATTTTGTTTTTTGTAAAAAATCAGCTTCTGAGTGACCTTCGTTTGAGACAACAAACATATCAAAATCAAGGATTTTACTAAAAACGTCAGCATAAAGATCTAAGTAATCTTCTGATACAATGGATTTATCCCAACTAGAAGCGATAGATATTCGTTTTGTAGAGATTAAATCAATAAGTGAATACGCATATTCAGGCATCTCACTTTCTTTGTCATTATACAAAAATTGACCAGTAAGGACATTGTAATAAATGTCAGTAGAATGCCCTAAAATTTCGGAAAACAAGTTTAAAACATAATCGTCACCATAAATCTTATTATGTAGACTATCAATGTAAACAGTAGGAACTGTACTTTTTTCATTAACAAGTTGCTTCAAAAAAGCGATAGAGTCAAAGACTAACTCAGGATTGTGTTCTTTGACAGATTCTAGCTTTTTAGATTTTATCAACCCAACAATAACTGAAATATTTAGAATTGAATTTTTATGTCTTTTAATAGGAAGTTTCTTGTTCATTTTTTAGTCCAAAGAGTGCTTTAAAGAGTCTTTATATTATCAAAGAATCTTAGAAAAAGCAAGTTAAGCGAATTGTTTTTCAATCAAAATATTTTTAATGTAATTTATATCGTTTATTAAAGTCATTTTTGTTTGTGATTGTGGATTGAATTGTAACAAAATAATAAAGTAATCTCAATTAAAAACTTGAAAATTTAATACATTTAATGTATTTTAAGAAACGAAAAACAATATGAGTCAATAATAATGGAAATACAAGAAAAAATAGAAAGTTTAGTATTAACAATAGATAGATATAAAGATTCTGACTTTGCCTTAGATCAATCGACTACTATTGAGATTGTAAAAACAATAGATATTTGTAGAAGCATATTCGATAAAGAATTATCGAGAGAAGTTTCTAATCTATATAGGGAAATAAAAAACAAATTAGATAAAGAAGAATTTATTGAGTTTTTTATTAAATACTTTGTTAAGCTAAATAAAAAAATAAACAATGAAACAAAACAAAAAATAATAGAAAGTTTAGCAGTAGCGGTATTTACAGGAATCTCATTTACTGAAATAAATAAATTTTTATTAAAAAGAAATGATTTACTAAAAGATTTTTATTTCAAAATAAACATAAACAAAAAAAGAGAATCAGTCTATTTGCCTAATGGACACATATTAAGAAAGTCTTTCAATAAGATTGAAGATAATTCAATAAATGTTTATGAAATAGAAAAAAATTGTATTGCTTATAAGTTCTTGACTATGAATTCTTTTTTCAAATCCAAAAATCTTTTGAGAAAAATAAAAATAGAAAGCATTGAAGAATTGATAATAAATAAATCAAAAAAAAGAAGAAAAAATGAAGATAGATTTAATAATAATTGTCTACTTGGGATAGAAGATTTTAATATTCCTAGCTCAGATCTTGAATTCAAAATTTCTTCAAAGTTAAGAATAATGGATATAAATCAACTTAGGATAGATAAAGAAAATATAAAAGAAATAAAAGAAAAAAGTGTTGACGTTAATGATATAATACTCATTGAGTTGCCACATAATAGATTTTATAATCAATATCATAATGAAATAATATTTAGATTTTTTGAAATAATAAAAAGAACAAATAAACAAGTATTTTTATTAACACCAAACGACAAAGATAACTTAAATAGTAAAATAATTTCAGATAAAAAATCTCAATTATATTATTTGTCATTTTTAATGTTAAGGTCAAAATTGTCAGAGCTACCAATAGATTTGTTAGCGACATTTTTAAAATTAATATTAAATAGTAAAACTACTTTTTTATTTGAAAAATTTTTAATGAAAATAAATAAACATATAAAATTAGAACATAGTCTAAATTATTATGTAATTTATGCAAACTATTATGACTTATTTAAAAACTTACCAGAAGAATATTTAAAAGACGTTCAAAAGTTTTTAAAAGAAAACCCTAATAGTCTTAATAAAAATAAGACATTTACAAAAGACGCTTATGAATTATTTGAGTTAAATATGTATTTTTAAGGCGAAAAAAATGAAAAAATCACATACACATAGCGAAGAAAATCAAAAAATATTACGAGTTATTGAAAAAGTATTAAAATATAAAAAAGAAATAGAGTTAGACAGATACAACTCTTATGCATATTCAAATAGTCATAGTGCTGTCGTATCACAAAATAATATTCGTTCAGCAGGAAAGAAGCACTCAATCCTTTCTTTTCAAATATTTGAACATTTAAATGAATATTTTAAATCAGAGTCAATAAAAGGGTCTGAGAAGTCTGAATTAATTAAATCTATATTAGACCTCTTTATTGAACATTCACAAAAGGAAGATTCTTTTTATAGTAAAATAGGGCTAAATTGTTTCTTTTATATTTTAATATCGATTAACCAAGACCAGTGGTATAATTTCTTTAAATCAAATAAAGAATATTTAAATAAAGTTTTAATGGATATAAAAATAGGAAGAAATGAAGACATTATTCCTGATTTTTTATTTTATTCAAGATTAAGAAAATCATTAAAATTAGTGAAAAACAATTCTTTAAAAATAAACTTAAATAATCAATCGCCATTATTTTTTAATTTTTTAGAGTATTATGCTTTTAGTCATGATTTGAAAAAGTCTATAGATCTAAATCATTTTTATAAGCTAATAGACTCTCATAAAGAATTAGAAGACAGAGAAAAAGAAGAGGACTTATTAAGACAAAGTAATACAATAAATATATGGTTATATGAATTTTTCTTTGGTAAATACACAGGGATTGATAAAGATTTTCATTCTACTTTAAAGTCAAATATAACGTCTAGAATAGCTAAAAATAATAAAATAAATAGTGAAAGTTGGAATAGTAAATATGAAATAAACAAAGAAAGTTATTTTAACAAAACAAAAGACGTTTTATGTGTTCAATTGCCAGTAGGAAGAAAACTAAATAAAATAGAATTAAGAGGCGGAAAAAGACTTATTAAGTATATAAAAACAAAAAACCCGAATGTAATGTTTGTAAAGGCAGGGGAAAGAGTGTTAAATAGAAGTGAAGTCATTACAGACAATAAAGAAATAATTAAAAATATAAAGTATGCAATACAAAAAGGATGTAAAGAAAGTATAATTGAGTCTCTTGGGGACACAGTCGTTAGATATCTATTCAGAGTTGATTTTGTTCTCAAAAAAATAGAAAATAAAACGATTAAACAGTTAAAAAAAATAACATTTGGAGAAGAAAAAAACCCTAGTAAGGAATATTTATTAAATTATCTTCAAATAATAGATAGGGTAAATGTTGAAGACTTGGAAAATGCAGTGTCTTTTTTAATGGAGAATCCTGAGTATGTAGTGGACGGAAGAATAACAGAAGAGGGTTTAGAGCTTATGGAAATGAACATTATTATGTAGTGGACATTGATTTCAAAGTAAGAGAATGATAACATAGGCTTTTAAGACAACATTAAGGTAAAGCTATGCCAACAAATATTCAATTTGAAAAAATCGAAAAAGAAGACTCAAAGACAAGTATCAAAGTGTTTTTGGATTCAAGAATTGAATTTATTTCAAAATTGATTAGAGACAATACAAGTGTATCTGATTTATTGTGCTTAGAAGATACTCGATTTAAATCATTAGCGGGTTTTCCTCTCTACGTTAAAGGAGACGGAACATTAACAACAGATGTAACAAATGCTATGATCGTGAATAAGAAAGCCAAGAAAGAGCTTATAGCTGCTGCAGAATCATTTCAAGAAATACGCTCATTATCTTATGACGAATTGCAAATGGTCATTCAAGAATGTGAAGCAATAAAAACGAATTACTAAGAAAACAAAGAAAAAGCCCAATCAATGATTGGGTTTTATTTTGTATGTAATTTATTAAAGAGATCGAAAAAGCCCTACTTCTGCAGGGCTTTTCGGAATTAGATTCCTATTCTTCCACCATAAAGACGAATCAATTTTCTTAAAGTGGGCTTGTTCTACAAGCTATAATCTTTATGTAATATAATTTCTTTATTTGTTATCTCAATTAAATAATAAATTAAATACCTAATGCTCTACCAGTAATCAAAAGCCAGTGCGAAACTGTTTCTTTGTTGCTTTTGGCTATACTCGACTTATTTATCTGCAAGTAGTCTAAGCTGTTATTACTGTGATTTGGACATCAACCAAACCAAATATCTGTAATCCTCTTTTCGGTTTAAAACAATTTGTTTCGATAAGCAAGCCCTTGTGTTCAAAGACTTACCGCTATTTAAGAGTCTTTATTATATGATACTTATTTTGAAAAATCAAGCATTTTTTCAATAAAAAAATACAAAAAAATGCATTTTATTTTTTATTAATGAAAGAAAAGTCACCGTTTTTAAAAATCAAAGCATAAACAAGTTCGGTATATGCAACAGAGATTTCATCGTCAATTAAAACAACAGCTTCATGAAATTGATACAGTTTTTCTTCTGACGGTAATAATTGTTCTGCAGGAATTCCGTAAGAATGGCATACATTGATAACACCACAATTCCCTGAATAGCTCTGAGACTCGATAATGGTAAGGATAGACCAAAACCATAGAGTAATGTATTGTTCTGCTTTATTTAGCTTTGCAAGCAATCCATATTCTTGATCAAATACGTTTTCGTCACCTTGTGCAAAAGCCCATTCAATGTTTGTCGGTAGGAATGCTTTGTTTAAAACTTCCATTGAAAGACTTTCATGATTGTTAAATACATATTCAACAATTTCTTTTACTTGTGAAAAGGATTTAAAATCAATATCAAGAGTATCTTTGACAAATTCTTTAACTCGAACAGTGTCTTGAACAAATGCCGTTGTTAAGAAATCTTCAAAAATAGCTTTTTGTTTTTTAAGCTGATTTAACTTTTCAATGTGTTCTTCAAAAACAGTGATCCCTTTAAAGCCATAACGGTTAGCAATAGACTTGCGATATTGGTTTAATGACAAGTTTTTAAAGTGTTGAGACTGAGTTTTTGTTTCAGCACGGAATTCTTCAATAGTATTAAATGGAATGTTCATAATTTTAACCTCAAACATTGAGCTTATATAACAGTTGCTTCACTCACCATCAAAACTCATTTAAAGTTAAGATGTTTGTTTTTTTAAAAGCCTTTTTGCCAATGTGAAGCGGCAGGATTGGTCAACCTAGAAATGGCTTACTGATTAACAACCACGCATTTCATAAGTTATATAATAACAAAGAGGGTCGGAAAAGAAAAGCTTTTTTTTCATTTTATTTTTAAACAATCCCTTTACTGGCGGAGGTTGAAGGGGTATAATAGGGGTAACTAAAAAATTAAACATTAGGCGAAATTATGGATTTATCACAAGTTCCAATTCCAAAGTCAGGCAAAAAACTAGACGATATTTGGGCTGATAAAATTTCAAAATATTGGGTAGAACAAAACAATAGCAGTATAAGACGTTTCATTGCAGGTGGTCAATGGGGTCAAGCATATGAAATCGAAGAAAATAAGGTTTTAAAAGTTACTGTTGGCATTGAAGAAGCTGCCTACGCCTATGAAGCGATGAAAGACAAACCTTTTGGCTATGTTCCAATTTATGAGGTGTTAAAGGTTAATGAATCTGTTTTTGTTATTATAATGGATTTGATAGAACAACCAGAATACCTAATGAACATAACAAAAGAACTTGACGATATATTGGATTCAAAATCGTTGAGTATGAATTCTGATCCAAAAAGTATAGAGGATTTGATTCAGAATGATTTTATGATTGAAATTCTTTTTGATTTACACGATATTGTTGTAAGCAATGATAAGTTCCCGATGGGAGATGTTCATTGTGAAAATGTAGGTTTTAAATTAGGAACAACAGAATTGGTTGTGATAGATCAAATGTTCGATTTTGTAGATGAGAAATATTATCAAAAAGAAATAGAACAAATGGAATAAGTTAAAAAAGAAGTCACCAAGACTTCTTTTTTTGTTTTTAAGCTTTGGCTAATGATTCTTTCGACAACGTCATTAAATCAAATGTGTCTTTGACAAGGCTCTTGATATCGGGAGACGATTTGCTTAGATTTTTCATGAAAACTTCACCTTCTTCCACAACTTCAACCATAAGATATTCAGTATCAATTTCAACAATGAAAGAGTCACGGAATTTCGTAATATAAATGGTTTCAAGGTTTGTAGAGTTTTCCTCTGCATTGAAAGAAAAGTAAAGATTTCTTGTTTCAATGCCATTAAGGATCTGGTATTCCGTTAATAAACTAGAATTTTCAAACTTTTTTGAATAATCAGAAATATAATAAATTTTATATTTTTCAAAGGTATGAAAAATAGACATTAACTCTTCTTCTGTAAATATTGGCATTCTCGGAGAACTTATACTAACCATTATGTTTTTCCTTTGTTTTTTAGTTGTGCTTATAATAGCAAACCTTAAAATTGAAATCAAATAAGAAGAAAACATGAGAAGCTTGGTTTCAAAAGCATTGCATGTAAGAACAAAAAGTACTATAATATAAGCAATTCAATAAACACTAGGAGTAAAAAAATGGGAACTCGACCTGTAACAATGCGAAGCTCACGACGAAAAATGCACCCTGCACGTAAAGCTTTCCTTTCTGCAAAAATTCACGGTAAATCACATCTGAAACTGGTAGTGGATAACACTTGAGTTTATTAGACTTTCTTAAAATAGGAACTGTAACAGGTGTTGCAGTTCTTTTGGTGCTTCTAATGTTGAAGTATGGTTTACATTATGACAAACAAGATAAGTAGGTATAATTATGCCAGAAACACAAAAGTTTGTTGAAACAAAAGACTGGAAATGCTTGCTTGCGTATTTAAACAACAAGCACTTTACCGATTTGGATACAAAACAATATCCAATATCAGAAGTTTTAAAACAAACAGAATCCATTTTGGAAAAATCAAAAATTGAAAAGCTAGAAGATTTTATTAAGGAGTACAACCTTGTAGAAAGAATAAAGACAGACAAGCGATTGCAACATGAATCAGCGATTCTTATTCTGTTTTTGGTTCGTTATCGAAAAAATGGACTAATGAGTGTTTGGGATTTTGATCGAGAAATCTTAAAAGCTTCATTTCTATGCTTGGGTATCTCAACAGAAGGATTTCCAAGCCTACTCGCAAACTAAAAACTTGAAATCATAGTGTCTTTTAGATATAATAAAACTATCTTAAAGACACTATTAAAGGTTTCAAATGAATATCCTATCTCAAAAAGAATTGCTTCAATTTAAAGGTATTTGGCACTCAATCAAGGTCGAAAACATTGCAAGCATTCTAACTTCTGGTGTCTTAGAAGCACGAACAACTCAACGTTATTGGCAAAATGGAATGGTTTATCGAGATAATCAAGGCAAAGCTTATCACGATTCTCATTACATGAAAGGTTGGTCAATGACTCGTGATAAAGATTATGCTTTCGGTTGGGCTTGTATAACGTTTCTGTTTGATTGGGAAGCGATTAAACGAGATTTTAAAGTAAAAACCATTTCTTGGAATTATCGAAGTGCTTCTTGTAATGTCAATTATGACAAAGAAAGAGAAGAATTCGTTGTTTCTAACATTATGTCTCAAACATTTGATGAAATAAAAGAAGAATATGAAGAAATTACAGACGATATTTACGATAATAAAGGATCAGAAGCATTAGAAGAATGGAGAAAAGAAAATGGAATGGATATTATCGAATATTGGCAAAGAAAAGGAACTAAAACAATTTCTCTCGACAAATACTTAAAAGGGATTTTTATCAGCAAAGAGACTTATGAGATTTACGAAGGAAAAGGTTTTGAAGCAGTAAAGAACCATCCACTATTCAAAGGATTTATCTCGCAAGATGAAGCAAGAGAAAGACATCAAAAAAGCATGAAACCTTATGTTTACCGATTAAAAAAAGTAGATTAAGATCAAAAAAACCACTCTTTGATAGTGGTTTTTTTATTTATGTTGTTTTTAAAAATAAAAAAAGCCCAAAGGAACGGGCTTTATTTTTTAATTGAAATTGATTTATTTTTTGTTAACCCAATAAATACTAGGTGCAGATCGGACATAAATAGACATATTTTGATACGTTTCAGGGTTATTGATAATCTCTTTAATTGAAAGATCACCTTGAATGACTGTGCTTTCTGAAATTGTGAAATTAACAAGGAACTTACCATTACAGAATGTAAATTTATTGACACTTGCTTGATTGAAAGAAATAGAACCCTCTTTTTCTACTTTCTTAATCATATCTTCTGCAGTGTTCAAATGAAAAGGTCGAACGATTTTAAGATCGGTATGAATATAATTAGGATGAGCTTTTTCAAAAGCATAATCACTAGGCTCACCAACTTTTAAGTCGTCAGGAACGTCTGAAATCGCACGAAAAGCATAGCCTTGATTGTCCCAAAGATAAGCTTGCTTTCCCTCAATACGGTAATATTTACGCTCAAATGAAGGTGTTTGTGGCTTCCAGTGTGTAGTGCCAATAGGTGAGTGTAGTTTTTCTTTCATTAATTTGTCCTTGGTTATAGTAGGGATATAATATCAGGATTAAAAAATAAAGTAACAAAAAAAACCTTTGTAAAACACTCTCGAAAAAGCATTTTGCAAAGGTTTCTTGAAAAAATCTTTGTAAAAAACTCTTAAAAAAAGTGCTTTGCAAAGACATCTTTAATCCAATTGTAAATTCTTGTTGCGCTTGACGGGCTGCACGTAGCAGTACCCGACCAAGGATTCGAACCTTTTAACCAACACCTTGCGCTCAATTGATTTTCTTGTTGGCAAGATTTACAAATGTTTTGCGTATCGTCTGGTATTCCTCCAGTGCTTCTCTGCCTACTCCGAATGGGGGAAGTTTCTCTCCCGTGGTCAACAGTTTCAATTCAACGTATTCCTACGCACAATACAATATATGGATTCGCCGTTTTAGATCGGGAAAAGATAAATGGATCTTATCTTTTCATTCTCTGGCTTCCTGTCAGCCACCCAAGAATGAACCATAATCCCACTGTTACACATTTTAACGAGTATGCAACTTTCTCATGACAGTATCTGGCTCTCCCTGCAGGACTTGAACCTGCGACACATGGATTAACAGTCCACCGTTCTACCAACTGAACTAAGGGAGAATTATAAGTGATTATCTTCAATAAAGAGGCACAAACGATAATCCTAGTGTGCTTAATCAAAAATTCTAGTCCTCTCTACCAAGAGATGGCTGATACGAGCAGCGAGTTTCCTCGTAACTCCCCACTTAGTGAATGATTGTAAGTCCATTCATAGAAAGCTACCCAACTAGAATCTGGCGCAATGAAAGCCTAAGCTTGTCTTTGCAATTTATGTAGTAATTATACTTTATAAAAAAAGATAATACAACATTTTTTTAAATTATTTGCCTTATTTCTCAATAAGGAGGGCAGGTTTTTTGAGTGACTACAAAGCAAACCTTACAAGAAATCTTTGTAGTTTCCAAAAGATAAGGTTATTATCTATTGGCAGAAAATATGTGCAATGAAAGCCTAAACTTGTCTTTGTGTTCTATGTAGTAATTATACTTTATAAGAAAAGATAATACAACATTTTTTTAATTATTTTCCTTATTTTCCAATAAGGAGGGCAGGTTTTTTGAGTGACTACAAAGCAAACCTAACAAAAAATCTTTGTAGTGTCCAAAAGACAGGGCTATTGCCTTTTAGCGATAAATAAAGTGACAGTCTGGGAATTGAACCCCTAAGTATTCTTCCAAGCAGAATAACCAACCGCCATAATTAATTAGACCGTCAAGATAACGAATCTCTATCTCTATTCAGAGCATATCTACCATCTCGAAACCCTCTTAAATCCTGAGTTGAACAGGAACGGCTACAGTCATAATTTGAGGCGTAAGCAGGGGATCGAACCCTGTTTCTAAAACTCGATGCATCAAAGTATAAAGAAACTTCTCTCTTAATTGTCCTAACCAAATCCGAAGATAAGTGAAAGAACTTACGCATAGTTCGTTTCTTGATTTTAGAGTAAGTATATCTAACACAAGATATAAGGTCAAGAGAAAAATGAAAAAAATAGATTAAATAGGAAAAAGTTATGAATACCATACCGAGATATGAAGCCCCAGAATGTAATGCAGATTCACCTGAAGAAATAGAAGTGCCTTGTGTTCATTTAAAAAAAACAATTTTTGGAAACTATAAGGAATGTCTAGGTGTTATTAGGCTATACAAAAATCCAAAGATAAAAGAAGTTTTTTATGATTTTGAAGATATAAGACATGAATTAGTAACAAGTGAGTTTGTTTATCACCATCAGAGAAGAAATTGATATTTAAAAAATAACATCCAAAAAAGAAACAATTGATTCCTACCTTGAAAGACAGGGTGCTATTGTTAAGATTCGATAAAAAAATACAGGCACAAGCCTGTATTTATCTTTTGTAGTTTAAGTTAAATCATCTTTTGTTACGAGAATTCATAGCCTAATAATTTCAATGCTTCGTCACAAGATTGTCGAGAAGGAGGATAAAAGCCATAAATTTCATTTTCGGGGATATGACCATCTTCTCCACCTGCTCCACGTAAAACTGTGTACCATTTGTTATTGCTGTTAGTGTTTGATTCATTGTCAGGGAAAAAACGAACTCGTGCTGATTTTTCAATAAAAGCAACTCTTACAGGTTTTTCATTTTTCACTGTGCTCTCGATAACTCGGTATGCGCAATGTTCATCAGGAATCCAATCAGATAGTTTGCAATCTTCTGGTTTATAACTTTGAAGGTTTTCGATAATATCCTCGAAAAATGAATCTGCAACGCCATAATTTGAATCTTCATCAAGCATCCAAGGCACTTCTTCTTTACATTCTTTAACGGCACAAATGATAAGGTAAGCAAGACGACCAAGACTAAAATCAAGTCGCATGTAACAAGTAAGATCACGAACTCTTTCCAGAGTTTCTAAATTTTCGTCCGAACCTTTAAACAGCCAGTCTTTTTCAAGTTTTTCATAGATCTGATGAACTTTCTTTGCGTCTTCTTTTTGAATGCTCATAAAAGGTGCTGCTTCGATTTTATCTCTAACAACTTGACGAAGATAGTTGTAAGCTAAACTGGTAATAAATTTGTATTTGTACATTGAATTCTCATTTAAGTTTGAACAATTGGCATAATTATATCATTGCCATAAAAAAAATACCACTAAAAAGCGGCATTTAAAGCATAATATTACACGTTATATTTTTCAACAAACTCGTCTTTTGTCATTGACTTAATGTTATCGTCAAAAATATTGCCAATGATTTCACCTGATTTTTTGTATTCGATTTTTCCGTATGATTGATGGCGTCCGATATCTTCACCATACCAAATACCGTGAAAGCCGTATAGTCCTGCACGTTCTGCGTTAAGTCCTTTCTTTAAATCACGTTTGGAAACACGAAGCACAACGATTGTGCGATCTTCTTGTTTTACAATATCACCGTTTTTAACAGTATGTTTTTTCATTTAAAAATTCTCTTATTTGTTAGTTAACATTAATACGTTTTCGTCAAGAATAGTAGATCGAGAATCTATATTAGACAACATTTTCATTGCAGATTCAAGAGGAATTTCCAATTCTTCTGCAGCTTGTTTTGGGGTTGTAACCCAACCTTTTCGTTTACCAAGTTCAATGTTGATTAGAGTGATAAAATCATAATCAAAATTAAGGTGGATAGTGCCTTTTTTAAATACTTTCATTGTGAATAAAGTTTTTTCTTTATCGTCAACTTTACATTTAAAGTCATAAACCTTTGAATATTCAACGTTTCTTAATTCTGAAGCCATTGGGTATTCCATTGTTTTGTAACCACGAGATTCAGCGAGAATAAGAAGATCGTCAATGATTTTAGTGCAACCTTCTGAAAAAGAACCGTACTTGATTAATTCATTTTTCCAGAAGAAACTTTCAAGAATCATTCGTTTTGTCGTATTAAACTTAAACTTATTTTCTTCTGTGATATCTTCGAAGTTTGAGTATGTCCAATCACCGTCAACAAATCGAGAACGGTTTGATTTGTATGATTCAATATTACAGAATGAAATAAATTTTTTGATTGTTTCTTCAAACATAACTTCGTCATAGTGCTTCGCATTCTTTAATACCCAAAGAAGAAATGCACGAATATTGGCGTGAGTAAATTCTGCAGATTTATGTGAGTTCATTTCTTGTGTAAACGCATAACGAACAGAAGAACTAAAACGTTGTTTGATTACGTCAATGTTATTGATAAGTTCTGACCAAAATTTAGCTCGGATATTAGCGGCTTTTTCTTGAACCATAACTGAAAGTTTATTGATATCTAAATCAAAGAATTCAAGGTTTTCACTATCAATAGAGCAAATCTTTTGAAAACTGTTGAATAGATTATCAAGATCTTGCTGATAAAGTTGAACAAGGGTATCAACATAGTCATTACCTGCAACAAGAGAATGACCATTACTAACAGATTGACGTTGCTTTTCGACACGATCTTTTAGTGACTCTTTGACACGATCTGTTTTTTCTTCAATTTTAAAGTTCTCTTTAATCCAGTCTTTTAAAGGCGATTCAGCCTCTTTAAAAGAGAGTTTAATTACTTCAACTTGGCATCGAGCACTTCGATCTGCTTTTTCAAAATCAAAGAAGCCAAGAGAATCAACCGTGATATTTCGGTCTAAAATAATTCTTTGGATTTCGTCATTATCACGCCAACGGTCAGGGATCGTCATGTAAGCAACACCTGAACGAACCTCTGATACAATTTTAGAAAGCCATAGTAAAAATTCTGAATATGGAGGATTGCAGTAAATAATGTCCATATTCATTGTCATTAGATTTTGATCGTGAAAATCAACACCAATAGGAAAAACATATTCAGGAAGACGTTTGATAAGTGTCTCTGACTTTTCAATGGCGAATAAATGAGAACGTTTTTCTGAAGTTAGAGAATGTCTATCGTGATTAACTTCACTATCAGCGTCAACAATAGCCTTTAACACACGCCCGTCACCTGCACCGCAATCAAGGATTCGTTTGCCCGAAAGGTATCGACCATTTTTATGAATATCGGTCTTAATGACTTGAATAATTTCGTCAGTTGTAGGGTAGAATTCAAA
>CEUY01191859.1_pt1 | contig 14279 bp, 7 predicted proteins | sample 361481 | NCBI WGS metagenome assembly CEUY01 (sample SAMEA2622737, study PRJEB7988) | marine metagenome | isolation source: saline water (ENVO:00002010), including
TTCAAGTTGCTGAATTAATTGAATCTGAATTGAAGTCTAATGGATATAGCCCATATATTGTTTTGAATAAGTTGCATAGAAAAAAACTGGATCTTAATAGATCACTTAGTGACTCAAATTGTGGAGATCAAACCACTCAACCATACTGGGACCTTTTTCATAAAAAAATTGCTGATTTCAGAGCTACAATTCAAAATCAATTTGGAGCTGGACTATCAGTAGATATTCATGGTCAATCTCATGTTGAACAGCGTATTGAACTAGGCTATTTGTTATGGTCATCACATTTAAGAATGGGTAGTTCATCAATAAATACTGATGAATACAAAAATCGCTCATCAATAAAAAACTTACTAAACAACAATTCTGAAAATTTGGAGTTAACTGATTTGTTGACAGGTGATACTGCTATGGGGTCTTTTTTAAATGAAAGAGGATATGCTTCTGTTCCATCAAAGGAAGATATTGCTCCAAAGGAAGGAGAGTTGTATTTTTCTGGAGGCTACAATACTTGGACTTATGGGTCTAGAGACGGAGGGTCTGTTGATGCTATTCAAATAGAATTAAATATGATTGGAGTTAGAGATACATATGAAAACAGAAAACAATTTGCAACGGAATTTGCTCAAGTACTATTAACTTATTTAAGAACTCACTATAATAGTGATCTATAGGCTCTATTATTTATTCTTCCGGAAAAAGATATTTAATTGCATCTTGTGCCATTAGATTTGAATTATGAGCAACATTTGGAACTTCACTTGTCTTTATCCAATTAAATAAAATTTGTTCTTGTTGTGCTGTTTGTTCAGAAGTTGAATAAAAATATCTACCTCTAGCTCTTCGATGTAGTCCTTGTTGTTCATCTACTATTTCATTATGTCGCAAAGAAGCCGCATTCGGATCTGTGTCATTCTCAGCTAAGTGAACATATAGTATTTTTGAGAAAGCTAAAGTTAAAGTATTTGAAGATAATTGACTTTGGTTTAATCCATAAGGAAAATTTATTCCTGATTCTGGAACCGTATACCACCCTGCATTAGAACAAACAGCAATATTTAATTTACTTTCCGGCATATATAAAACAAAACGGTGGAGAAATTGACATCCAGCAGAATGACCCCAACCATTATAATTTTCTTGGTTTCCAGAAATCTCATTTTTAATATATTCAAATAATGGGTCTAATATAGAGAATGTCCATTCGTTACTTGGATTAAAAGTTCCAACACTTGGATTATCTCCATCATCAAAAATATTTCCCAAGTTATATTCATCAGATGAAAAATCAGCAGATTGAAACTCAGGTGCAAAAACCATAAACTTAGAACTGTTTGCCATGCTTATCCAGTAATCACGATAATCTACAGCATTTCTTGATGCTCCATGAAAAGACATTAGAACTGGCATTGACTTTATGTCTCCATCAGGAATATGGTAGTAAACATTAATAGTTCTATTACTAAAATGCCCTTCTGATGTGAATCTGAAAACACCCGTTGAATTAGAACTTAGAGTTGGCTGTTGATTATTAGTTTGATGAATTTCAGTATTGTTATCAGAAATACTTAATACCTCCTTTTCAGAACCTGATGAACAAGAATTGGTTAATAGAAAAAACAGAAATAATAAATAAATTTTTTTAACCTCCATTTTAATTTTAATCACTTATTAAAAACTATTAAATCAGAAATTTCTTGACATTTTTTAGCAACTTCAGTTTCAAGAATAATATAATATATTTTTTTTCCATTGCTGTCTTTCCCAATATATCTTCTGGATAAACCTTTTGAAGATTGATTGCTTAATGTTGAGAAAACAACACATGCTGCTAGATAAGAACCATTAGGGCTTGGATGTTTCATATCATCTGTCAATAATTTATATTCTGGATATTTTGATTTAAAAGTATCAAATGCTCTTCCTATCATAAGTAGTTTACTTGATTTATTAATATTTGCTTTAACAATATTTTTCTCTATAGGATTTTGAGTGTCTAAATTTCTATTTGAGTCATCCATTTTAGGATACATCCATGTAGAATAAAAGTATGTTTTTGTATTTAAAGGCAATAAATTTTTAAATTGAGTGTAATATTTTTTAGTAGTATCAATGGCTATTATTGGGTAGGTGCTATGATCTTGAAAAATAATAGAAGTATACGGTTTTGTCCTAATTAATTCTCTTGTAATAAGTTTCTTATCTCCATTCCAATGATCTTTTAGGGTAGCACCGCCAGCAGTAGATTGAGTTACATTCCAATTTAAACTCCTTTCTTCTGCCATTTTTTCAACTATTGATGGAAGATTCCAGTAAAATGTAAAACTATTTCCTATAAATAAGACTTCTTCCTCATTTTGGGAAAAAATAAAGGATACATTTACAAATAATATTAAAGTAGTTAAACTAAATATTTGTTTGACCCTTTTCATTTAAATGGTTATTGTTTTAATATAGAAAAAAGGCTTGTGAATCCTCACAAGCCTTTTTATAGAAACTAATTATTTATTGATTTACTCTGGTTGTAACAAAAATACCAGGATCTTCATCAGGAGCATTTGAATTTGAATTCAATTCATTATTAGCATATGGCATTCTTTCAGGCCAAGGACCACTTTGTGGACCACTAAATAACACATATGGAACAGCCATATTAGTATCTGATTTACGTAGTCTTCTTGAGTCATTGTATGGCATATGCATACCAAATCCTGAAACATACCTTTCTTCAATAACCTCTCTTAAGAAGGCTGTTTTAGCATCAATTCCATCAGCATTTTCAATTCCTCCACTTGCAAAATCAGCCGCATCATATGCTAAATAAGAATAAGCTTCACCTTGAAAATTAGAATTTAAATGAGCACCAGAATTCAACCAAGCTCTAACATTATTTAAATGAGGTAAACCACTCTCGAGAGTTCCATTACGAGCCTTACATTCAGCTAATATTAATTCATTTTCAAAAAATGTTACCATATTCTGAGGTTGTGTCATTTCAATTATTCCTGTATTTGCTGACCCGCTAGTAGAATCAATTGTGTAAAAGCCTTTTCTTGCAGTTTCATCAGTCTTAGCATTGTTTCTAGATAATGGATTACTTGCATCTAGCATCTGAATTAAATAGCTTTCTCCCTGATCACTATTTCCAATATCTCCAGAACGAGATCCTTCTAAAATAGTCCAGAAAAGATTTCTATCTCCAGATCCTGCAGCTCCAGGCGGCTTATACATCATATCACCGCTAGATGAAGATATTCCATTTTGAGCAGCAGTTAACGCATTACCATAGTCCTTTTGGTGAAGATAAAAACGTGCTTTTAGTGTATAGGCAGCTTGTACCCATTTTGATTTATCACCACCAAAGTAAATGTCTTCTGCAATGCTTCCTGAACTAGCACTATTTAAAATTGAAATCCCTTCATCTAGTAAAGAAATAGCACCTGCATAAACATCAATTTGAGAATCAAATACAGGATCTGATATTTCAGGATTACCAGCTTCAGAAAACGGAATATCACCAAAAAGTGATGCTCCAGTTCCAAGAGCATGACCCTCAATGATTTTTGAAATTCCAATTAATAATTGATTAGAAGAATTATTTGCTATATGTCGTGTGTTTGATAAGACTCCAACATATATTTGAAACCATTCATCATTTGATTCAGCAGTTGAAAGACTAAATCCATATATGTTTGAATATAAAGAAGTGTATCCAATTAGTTGCCCAGAATACATCCCGCCAATTCTATTTAAATGCCCGCAATTTATTTGAACATTTGCTAATTGTGCACCTGTTAAAAACAAACGCTCTTCAACATCAGTAACAATGATGTCATTGGGATTATCATTAATTCCTTCTACAATATCTTCACAAGAAATTATGAATAAAAGAGAAAGAGATAAAATTAAATTATATATTATTTTTTTCATGAGTTCTTATTTTTAAAAATTAAAGGCTGCTGTAAATAAAACAGATTTGGTTTGTGGATTTGTAAAATAATCCAGTCCAAGTGCATTTCCAACACCATATTGATTTGTTTCAGGATCAATTCCAGGAACATTATTAATATTAATTAGATTTCTTCCAGTTGCGGTTAATTTAATATTATCTAATCCAAGAAGAGAATTTAATCCTTCACTTTCTAAAAGATAACTTAATGAAAGCTCTCTTACTTTAGTAAAGGTAGCATCATAGACACCAAAATTATATGCCTGGTTATCACCAAATCCTCCTCCAATTCCAGTTCTATACCAATCTTCATCTAAAAGAACATTTCCTGCTCCAAAATCTCGAACATTTCCTCGAACAGTAGTTCCTGAAGGTATAAGATCTCCATCATGATTTCTAAGATCTTGTGTGGTTGTAATTCGATTAGCTGTAGCTTCTGTGGTCCCAAATCTATGAAGAACCCATAAGGTTCTTGGCATAAAATCTCCACCCTCAGAATGTTCAACTACAACATTAAGACTCAAATTTTTATATTCAAGATTAAAACCTATTCCAGCCATCCATTCTGGGTTTGGATCACCTAATATTACTGGACTCGGTGTAATTTGAGGAAATCCATTTTCGTCAAGATCATAACTTCCATCAGCGTTAGTTAAAGAACCTGTCCCAAATAAAACTCCAAGCTGTTGACCTACAATAGCTCTAGAGCTTACTGAAGCTCCAGGACTTAGGTTAATAGACTCTGTTCCATATAAATCAGTAACTTCATTTCTGTTTTTTGACCAAGCTATTGAAGTTGAAAGCATTAAATCATCTTTTTCGATAGCTTTCCATCCTAAATCAAGCTCAATACCATTGTTTGTCATACTTCCATAATTTCCATATTGAGTTGAGAAACCAGAGGAAGGCGAAAGATTGACATCAAGCAAAATACCATCGATTTCATTGTCATAATATGTAAACCCAAAGGTTAAATCATTATCCAAAAATCTTAAATCAGCTCCAACCTCCCATTCTGTTTTGATTTCAGGTTCAAGGTTTGGATTACCTAAATTATTATCTAATCTATATCCACCACCAAAAGAATCTATGCTTATAGGATCACTATAAGTAGAGTACCCAAAACCTCCTTCAGCCAATGTCTGGAATTGATGAGCTGAAGGCTGAACACCTACTTTTCCCCATGTTGCGCGAAGTTTTCCAAAAGACAAGATACTTGAATCCAAAGCACTTTTAGTGAAGTTCCATGCTGCATCAACAGAAGGATAAAAGAATGATCCTTTTATGGTTGAAGAAGCTTCTAATCCACCAGATACATTCACATATAACTGATCAAACATATCAAAGTTAAAAACTGCATAACCTCTATTTGATCTTCTAAAGGTTCTATAATTTTCAAAAGCAGTAGCTTCTGCAGAAGTATTTAGAGATGATGATTGTTTAGTTGAATTTACTAAAAAACCAGTTACACTTCCTGAAGTTCGATTATACTTTCTGTCATTTAAACTCCAACCAACAGTAGAGGTAAGAGTAATATCAGAGCTTAACTCAGTAGTAGCTCTTCCGATAAGATCAAAGTTGTAATAACGATGAGCTATTTCACTTTCAGAGAAAAAGCCTTGATTAAATGCGCTACCTGCACTACCTATAGGATAGAAAGTTGTTCTTCTATCATCAGAAAAATCTATATTACCTCTAGCAATGATTTGAAGCCAGTTGTTTGGTTTTATAGTTAATTCGGGTGTAGCAGTTATTCTGTTTACAGCTGCAACAGACTTCTGCTCATGAACGGTCCAGCCCGGATTGTTGTAGCTAGGGTTTTGTGAGTTACCTAAGTATCTTCGATATGATCTATGTCTGTTGGCAGTTTCAGCTCCTGAAGAACTTGTATAGGTCCCTATGTAATCTTCATTATCAAAATCAGGTGGAGTTCTAAGTAACCCTAACATTATACCTGCAGTATTTGAACTTTGCTGAATACGATTAGTGCTACTATGTGTATACGCCATTTTATTTGACAATGACATCTTATCATTTAGTTTAGCATTATAATTAAAACGTAGATTTGTTCTATTATAATCAGAACCCATAATTATTCCCTCTTGAGATATATTAGAAAGGCTGAAAAAATATTTTCCTGTATCTGTCCCTCCACTAATAGTTAGATCATTTTGCAAAAATGTTCCTTTTTGAAAAGCATTGTCCCAGTTTTTATCAACATAGGTTTCTCTTGAATTCTTTGCTGTAATAGGATAATACACTGACCCATCCCGAGCAGTAAAAAATTGCCCAGAAGTATCAAAAGTATCTAAACCACCACTACGGTCAGGAATATAATCTCCCCATGATTCGGCTCGAGTAGCTCCAAAGGATCCTGATCTACCTTGTCCCCAAGTATTTTGCATAGGAATTTTTTCTGAAACTTCATCTATTGAATAAGATGATGTAAATGTGATTTTTGCTTTTCCAGATTGTCCTTCTTTTGTTGTAATAACAACAACTCCATTGGCAGCTCTACTTCCCCAAACTGCAGCTGCAGCAGCACCTTTTAAAACTTCTAAAGAAGCAATATCATTTGGATTAAGATCATTAATTCTTGAGCCATTAGAAACTCCTCCAGACCTCGAACCACGACCATCAAAACTATTATAGTTAGCGGAATTATTCATCGGAACACCATCAACAATAAATAATGGAGCACTTGCACCGTCAATGGTATTAGCTCCTCGAATTCTTATGGTAGCTCCAGCACCTGGATCAGCATTTGATCTTGAGATCTTCACACCGGATGCTTTTCCGCTAAGAGAGTTTAAAAGTGTCGGTTCCCCAGATCTAACTACAGCGCCTGTACTAATTACAGAAGAGGTTGAACCTTGCTCATCTCTTATAACTTTAAATCCTAAAGACGTAACTACAACTTCTTGTAAAAGTTGAGTGTCTTCTTCGAGAACTATATTAAATGATGATTGGGACCCTACTTCAATACTTTGACTTACGAATCCAGTGTAACTAATTTGAATAACACTTGAATCACCTTCAACAGTTATTTCATAGTTTCCATCAAAGTCAGTACTAACACCATTATTTGTTCCTTGCTCAAGAATATTAGCTCCCGGCAAAGGTCCATTTGCATCACTTACATTTCCTGTTATTGTCTTCTGCGAGAAAGAAAAAGAAACCCAGAAAAAAAGCAAAGCAAATATGCTTAAGTTTTTTGTCATAATTTTTTTTTTTAAGTTTAATTAAATATATGAAATAAATGAATTGAATAACAAAATGTACTTAGTATTTATTAAACCATAGTATTATGTGAGAAATTTTACTTATCAAATTACTTGGACGTTTAGCAATACTATGACTAGCCTCTGGTATTTCAACAAAAACTGTAGGAATTTTTCGAAGTTTTAAGGCATGATATAATTGCTTTGCTTCACTTGGTGGTGTTCTTAAATCTTCCATACCTACCATTACCATTGTTGGAGTTTGAATATTTGCAACTAAAGATAAAGGAGAAAAACCCCAATAGTCTTCAAAGTTTTCCCATGGTTGTCCAGGAAATCTAGTGTTTGCATATCCAAAATAATTATCTGCCACAAGAGTTTTACTAATCCAGTTCATTACGGGTTTAATTACTGCAGATGCTTCAAAACGGTTATTTTTGCCAATAATCCAAGCTGTCATTATTCCACCAGCACTTCCTCCAGTTACATAAAGTTTGTCTTCATGAGCAATTCCTTTTGAAATAAAATAATCCACACCATCCATAACATCGTTATAGTCCTGTCCAGGGTAATTATGATGTAGTAAATTTGCAAATTCAGCTCCATAGCTGGTGCTCCCTCGAGGATTAGGATAAAAAACTAGATAGTCATAAGAAGCATAAAGTTGAATTTCTGCAGAAAAACGATTGCCATAATTTGAAATTGGACCACCATGATTTTCAACTAAAAATCTATATTTTTTGTTGGGGTTATAATTTGGAGGATAAACAATCCATCCTTGAATTTTTCTCTTATCGAATGAAGAATTATACCATACACTTTCTACCTTTCCTAAGGTTCTATTCTTAAGAAGAGCATCACTAATATTTGTTATTTTTTTAATATTTCTAGAAGAACTAATAAATCTTAATTCTGCAGGATGTGAAGGGAGGGTATATGTATAGGCAATCTCACCATTTATGGAAGTTGAAAACGAACCACCACCATATGGCCGACCAATTGTTGTTCCACCTAACTGGTTAGCAATTTCTGTAACATTTCCTGATAAATTTATATAAGCAATTTTAGTATCGCCATTTTTATCATAACTGAAATAAAGACCTTTACTTTTAGAATCCCAGAAGTATTGATTTATACTTGCATCAATTTTATTGCTTAGTAATTTGCTTTTAGTACCATCAACCAGCATAATATTAAGACTCATGTTTTGATAAGCCTGAACTTTATCCTCATAACCAACATATGCAATGTATTTTCCATTTGGAGAAATTTTTGGTTTAGCATCAGGACCATTTCTATTAGTAAGTTGTTTGATTAATTTATTTTCTATAGCAACACTATATACCTCAGAATTCCTAAAATCATATTCCCAATTATCATTTCTATTTGCAGAAAAATAAATTTTAGACCCATCTGGTGACCAAGATAGTGGCCCCCTATGATTGTAATTTCCTAATGTTAATTGATTAATACCTGATCCCTGAGCAGAAATAGTAAAAATATGATTAAATCCTGGTTCAATATATCCTTTCCCATCAGCCTCATGATATAGGCGATCAGTAATTCTAGCAGGTTTTGCCCATTTAGCATTTTTTGGTTTTTTCGGCATTTTAATTAAAATAGGAGGAGAAGACTTCACCTTCATCGTAAAAGCAATATTCATTTCATCTGGTGACCAAGAAAGGTTTGAAGGAGATTCTTCTAATTGAGATATTCGAGCTAGTTTTCCACTTTTTATCCAATAAATATAAATCTCAGCTCCTTGATCAGTTAAGCTTACAAAAGCTAGTCTATCTCCTGAGGGCGACCATTTACCTCCATATTCTTGACCTTCATTTAAGGTTAGCTTTTCATGATTAGATCCGTTAGAATCAATAATCCAAAGATTTCCAACGGCTTTATCTTTTAGAATATCAAATCGCATTCTGCGATAAACAATTTTATCACCTTTAGGAGTTATCTGAGGATCCAAAACATATTGGAGGTCATAAACATCTAGATAATCAAAAGTTTTTTTTTCGTTTTGCGAATAAGTCAAAGAACAACTAAATAAAATCGCAAAAATTGAGATAATGTTTTTCATAATTATTTTAATTTATTTTTTCTTTTTACCAATTACATCAAATTGATAACTGTATTTTATACTGATAATTTGATTATTTAAGTTATCAAATAAATCTTTATCCTTTACTACGTTCAAAACTACAAAAAGACCCGTATTGGCATTCTTGAGCCATGCAAATCTTCCATTAACTGATGTTAAATTAGATATATTATTATATTGGATTAAACTTTGCAGATATATTCTTGGTGTAAAATTATAAGTAAATCTAGCTCCTGTAATTAATGCATTTAAAGAACCATTTTCAAGATCTAGCTTATTATATTTTATTGTTAATGTTGAATATATTTTATCACCAATCCTTAAATTTAATGTGTTGTTACTTGAGATTCTATTTCCTCCAAAGTATCCACCTATAATTGTCCTTGTGTAGTAATAAAATTTGTTATTTGGATTTGTCATAATTACTAGCTGGAACTCTTGATGACTATAATTACCTTTAGGAACAATTAGTCCAGAAATTGAAAAATCCTCAAGAACACCTTCTTTTGTAAAATTAATTCCTGTATGGACTTCAAAGCCGCTTTTCCATACCCAGTGATTATCAATATGTAAAAAACTTGATATGAGTTCATTGTTAAAACTCCAATAATTATAACCTGATATATGAGGTCTGACTTCAAGAAAATTTCCCATATTTTTAGGTCTCCATTGTTTCCAAATTAAAAATTCAGGTTTTTTAAATGAATCTCTAAGCAAAAATCCAACTTCTGGTTTAAATCCTTCACCAAGCTCGGTATATGCTCCAAAAATTCTCCATCCATCCCAATTATACTCTGCCCTCAATTTCATGGCATGATCTTTTATAGTTATACCTGGGGTGGAACTTTTTGAAAGGAATCCACTGATTTGAGCTTTTTTACCTATACCCAATTTTCCATCAAGAGCAACAACAGTATTACTGCCCTGAATGTTATTACCATATTTGGATTTATTAATATAGATACCACCAATTGATGATCTAGTTTTAGGAAAGTCATGATTAATTCTAGCTACACCAAAATTATTTTTTGCTATCCCTTGAGAAGAAACCTCATCAGTATACATATTTAATAAGCCTATATTAGTTTGTCCTATTTTACCAGATATTCTTGACCCACCAATAATTGGTACTATTGAACCATCTTCACCTAACCCAATACGTCTACTGAAGAATAGGTCCACTTCACCTGTACTTCCCACACTAAATTGCCCTGCATTTTCCAAGAAAAAAGCTCTTTTTTCTGGAAAAAAAAGATTAAATCTGTCTATATTAATTTGCTGTTCATCAACTTCTACTTGGGCAAAGTCAGTATTATAAGTCATATCTAATGTAAGTCCAGGTGTTAGGCTATATTTAACATCTACACCAACTTCTTGATTTGTTCTCCTTGTTTTTGTTGATTTATCGTTTATATTTTGATTAAGGGCATATGGAATAATTTTTAGATTTTTAGGACTTTTTAAGCTTACACCTTTCATTTTTCCTGCTAAAGAGAGTCTTTTTAACTCAAAACCAATAGGAAGAAGATTCCAAAAAGCTACTTCACTTGTTTTGCTAATGTTTCTTTGAAAATTTATTCCCCAAGTTTTATCTTTTCCGCTGCCAAATCTTAAAGTTCTAAGTGGTATTAAAAATTCAGCACTCCAGCCATAATTTCCAGTTTCAGTCTTAACTTCCCATGAGGCATCCCAATTCACATTAGTTCCCCCTATAACACCTCTTCCTGATTGCATATTACCTTCACCTTCATTGTCTATTTGAGCATCATATTCCATCCCATTTGAATTTGTTCCAAACAAAAAACCGTTTTGCTGATCATTATATGTATCAACTATAAAAAGGAAACTATCCTCATCATTTAAATTAGAATCTCTCCTTGAGTCTGAAACAACAATTTTTTCAGGCTCCTTATCAAAACAAACAACGCCAACATAAAGTGTATTGGAAGTAAAAGCAATTCTGATTTCAGTTTCTTCTGAAGCAGGAGTTCCGTAAATAGGTCTCATTTGAAAAAGACTTGTTATTGGCTTTATTGAAGACCATGCAGGATCTGAAATAACATTTCCATCAAGAGTAGGTTCTTCATTTAAATATGAGGCGTTAAAATGGATTTGATTAACTGGAATTTTGGTTTGTCCAAATAATTGAACTTTAAAGAAAAACAGACAAATTCCGAAAAAAATGAATGTATGAGCTCTAAATTTCATTTACGAATCTTTTAGACATGTAACGAAAATACTTATTTAAAGGTGAAAATTTATATATTAATAGAATAATTAATAAGTATATGAAAAATTATAGTAGACGAAAATTTTTAAAAACATCTAGTCTCTCTGCTGCTTCTGCTGTTGCAGTTTCTGGCTTAATTAACAATTCTTGTAAAGATCAAAACATTTCAGATTCACTTGGCAAATATATGGGTGGATATGCTGCGCCTAAGTTAAAAAACATAAGAGTTGCATTTATTGGATTAGGTTATAGAGGAACTGGTCATTTGTCCTATTTTGGTGGCCTTCCAGGAACAGAAGTTGTTGCTATTAGTGATCTCTATCAAGATAATATTGAAAGATCGCATGCTCTTCTTATTGAAAAATATGGGAAAGAGAGATTTACTGATATCAAAAAATATTGGGGTGATGAAAATAAATGGAAAAAAATGTTAAAGGAGAACAAACCAGACATTGTATTTATATCAACTAATTGGATTAACCATGCTCCAATGGCAATTAAATCAATGGAAAATAATGCACATGCATTTGTTGAGGTTCCTATGGCTACTACAATTGAAGACATGTGGAAAATTGTTAATATGTCTGAAAAAAAACAAAAGCATTGTATGATGTTGGAGAACGTAAATTATTTTCGAGCAGAAATGATGTTTCTAAATATGATTCGACAGAATTTTATTGGTGAATTACAACATGCTGAAGCTGCTTATATTCATGATTTAAGAGGACAAATGAATCAAGAAGATAGAGGGACAGGTTCCTGGAGAACATTGCATTATGCCAATAGTAAGGGTAATTTATATCCAACACATGGTTTAGGGCCGGTTGCTCAGTACATGAATTTAGCTAGAACTGAAGATACATTCAAAAGTATAGTATCCTATTCTTCCCCTTCGATGGGAAGAAAGCTTTATGCTGAAAAAAACTATCCAAAAAATCATAAATGGAATAAGCTTGATTATCAAAATGGCGATTTAAATACTTCTATTATAAAAACTCAGCTTGGAAGAACTATATTAGTACAATGGGATGAAACTAGCCCTAGACCTTATAGTAGAATTAACTTAATTCAAGGAACAAAAGGTGTCTTATCAGGTCATGATTTATATACTGGAAAGGAGAATAAGCATAATAATCCCGTAAGGATTGCTTTAGATGGAGGTGTTGATGGAATAACTGATTCTTCTCATTCATGGGTGTCTGGAAAAAATCTTCAGGAGATTATTGAAAAATATGATCATCCTTTTTGGAAAAGATTGAAAAATTCAGCTAAAGGAAGTGATCATGGTGGTTCAGATGGAATAATGCTTTCAAGAATTGCAGAATGTTTACATAATGGAATACCTCTTGATCAAAATGTTTATGAGGGATGTTTTTGGAGTTCTGTGACTCCTCTAACTGCAAAATCAATTGAACAGAATGGAGCTCCTCAATTATTTCCTGATTTTACTAGAGGTAATTGGAAGACTACAAAGCCTTTAGAAATAGTATCTTGATTAATTGTTATCTATAAGAAAATAAGTTAGTAAATTTACTGTTCGCAGTTACTTCTAAAAATAAATATGTCAGATATTTCTAAATCTATAAACCATAAGGTTCCAGGTAGGGATGAGGCTACACGTTTTGAAAAGATACATAATGTATGTTTTACATCTGTTAAAGAAGGTTCTAGAATGGTAGCTTTAGAAATTGCAAATGCAATAAAATCATGCTCAAAAAAGCATTATATTTTAGGGTTGGCAACAGGCTCTTCACCAATAGGTGTATATAAGGAATTAATTAGACTTCATAAAAATGAAGGCCTTAGTTTTAAAAAGGTCATAACCTTTAATTTGGATGAGTATTTTCCAATTAAAAAAACAAATGAAAAAAGTTATAATTCATTTATGTTTAATCATTTGTTTTCTCAAATAGATATTTTAAAGAAAAACATTCATATACCCAATGGAGAAATAAATGAAAAAGATATATCTAGATATTGTAATCAATACGAGAAAAAAATCATCTCATATGGCGGATTAGACTTTCAATTGCTTGGAATAGGAAGGACTGCACATATAGGATTTAATGAACCTGGTTCACATAAAAACTCATTAACTCGAATTGTAAATTTAGATTACATTACCAAGGAAGATGCTTCAGCTGAATTTAATGGAATTAGTTTGGTTCCTTCTAAAGCAATTACAATGGGAATAAGAACTATATTAAATGCTAAGAGAATTGTTTTATTGGCTTGGGGACACAAAAAATTAAAGGTAGTATCAAAATCAATAGAAGGAAGTGAAGATCGAGCTTTTCCAGCTAGTTTTTTACAATCACATCCAAACACAACTTTCATATTAGATAAAGAATCAAGTGCTGGTTTAATTAAATTTAAAACTCCTTGGTTAGTTAAAGATTGCATTTGGGATGATAGTTTAAAAAAGAAAGCAATTACTTGGTTAAGTAAAAAAACTAATGTTCCAATTTTAAAACTTACAAAGCAAGATTACAATGAAAATGGACTTGCTAGTTTAGTTTTATCTAGTGGCTCAGTATATGATTTGAATATCTGGATGTTTAATAAACTTCAAAGAACTATTACAGGATGGCCAGGAGGTAAACCAAACACAGAAGATATAGACAGACCAGAAAGAGCTAAACCTTCTAAAAAGCGCGTAATTATTTTTAGCCCTCATCCTGATGATGATGTTATTTCAATGGGTGGCACATTAACCCGTCTCGTTGATCAAGGACATGATGTACATATAGCTTATCAGACATCAGGAAATATCGG
>CEUY01004335.1_pt1 | contig 14210 bp, 11 predicted proteins | sample 361481 | NCBI WGS metagenome assembly CEUY01 (sample SAMEA2622737, study PRJEB7988) | marine metagenome | isolation source: saline water (ENVO:00002010), including
TCTGAATCAAACCCCGTTGTACTACTTTTCTTACCCAATATTTGAAAATCATCGTCCACAAGCGCAACTCTTATTTGGGTACCACCAATATCCACCGAAACATACATACATCCGATCCTTTTTGTAATTTTACCGAATGGTTACATAAATATTCTTTCTATTTCCAAAAGTTTTAAAATTCCCATGATGGAGTAGGGTCATCCAGAAATGATTTAATTGCATCGGAATCTATTAGAGGGTAAACCTCAAATTTAGCAGGTACCATTTCAGACCATTCATTTAAAATACTATGAAGTATTTCGTTGGAACCCACATCGAAAATTGCCACTGCTCCCCTGCCAACCCTTGCATGAAAAGATCTTGCTAGACCTTTATCTAATTTATCTTGAGCCCATGGCCAGTATTTACGTCTCTGTTCAACAATTTCTGAAGGTTTCTCAGGATTAGGTGAGCTTACTACCAGAAACAACATTTTCACTCCTATGCTCCAGATTATATACTCAACCCTTTCTATAGATTTATTGGTTGACGGAGTTAAACAGACTTCCCAGGATATTTGCCCTTAAATCTTTTTTTAAATGGTTTTTTTTCTGATGCTGCTTGAGTACCTCCTCCGACACGAGGCTTTTTTTTGTAACGCCGCCAGGAATTGTTGGCGGTTTTACCAGATTCATTGTTGGATCTACCTCGTGAAATATTTGACCTTTCCGGCATTACACTGGGATTAAATCCTCCGTAATCAAACCCGTCAATTATCCTTCTATCAATTTTGGATTTTAAAACCCTCTCGACTTTCCTGATCAATGGCTCATCGTCCCTTGTACAGAATGTAAAAGCTTCCCCCGTGCTAGCTGCCCTCCCAGTTCTACCAATTCTATGAATGTAAGTATCAACCGTTCCAGGCATATCAAAATTAATCACATGAGTAACTTCAGAAACATCTATTCCTCTCGAAGCAATATCTGTAGCAACTAAAATGTCATATTTTCCACTTTTGAACCCACTGATTGCCTGTTTCCTTTTGTTCTGTGACATATTTCCTTGCAGGGGAGCCACCCTGAATCCCGTCTTATCCAAGTCTTCAGCCAGAAATCTAGCGCGTCTTTTTGTCCGTGTAAATATCATCACCTGACCTGTGGCAGTAGTATTCAGAAGGGCCATGATCATATTTTTTTTCATTTTATCTGTAGTTGGATAAAGAGAATGGGTAACAGTCTTAGCAGGGGCTATTGTGCCTATTTGCACGCTTTTAGGATTATCTAAAATTTCTGACGTAAGTTCCCGAATCTCTGGAGGCATAGTTGCTGCAAAAAACAATATTTGTTTTTTGCTAGGTAGATGAGAAAGTATTTTTCGTATGTCTGGAAGAAATCCCATATCAAACATCGTGTCGGCCTCATCAATAACCAACATTCCGATATTTGAAACATCTATTGTTCCTTCCCTAATATGATCAAGAAGCCTGCCTGGGCAGGCAACGACAATATCAATTCCCCTTGCTAACTTAGAATCTTGAGGGTTTTTGTTTACACCACCGTACAGGGGAATCGAACTGAATTTCGTGTATTTGCTCAGCGCTTTGATGGATTCGTCTATTTGATCAGCCAATTCTCTAGTTGGGGCTATGACCAAAGCCTCCGGTAGCCTTCCACGTATATTAGCCTGCTTTTCTCCTATATCGTTTAGTAATTTCTCAAGTATTGGTATGACAAAAGCTGCCGTTTTTCCCGTTCCTGTTTGAGCGAGTCCCAGTAAATCTTTACCTTCAAGCGCTAGAGGAATAGCATGTGACTGGATCGGGGTGGGAGTTTCGTAGCCAAAATCTTCAACAGCAGAAAACACCCTGGGAGACAATCCCATATTTTCAAAAACGACTTTCGTATCTCCCAAAATTTTCTTACCTCAAAACCCTTCGTTTGAATCCCTAATAGCAAATGGAAATACCTTGGGAGTCCGATTGGGGTGCCAACAAGAGAATTTCGATTATCTAGACTCAAATTATACAGTGCTTTGTTCCATTTTGGTAAAATATTGCCCACAAACCCTAACTAGTTGTTAGTAAACATTCAGTATCTATATGATACGAAGATGATGCCCTTGTAAACTTACATGTGACCTTGTAGGAGTACATTATTATTTGTTTGAAGTTAACAGGTTTCAATGTAATCCAATCATCCACTTTGAATCCGGCGGAGATTTAGAGGGCAACATCAATGGCCCTTCTTTGATTAAAGTGCCCAACTGGATCCATAATCCCCTAGGCACATATTATCTCTATTTTGCTCATCACCAAGGTACATACATTCGTTTGGCCTACTCTGATCGACTATCAGGCCCCTGGAAAATTCACGCTACAGGCACGCTTCATTTAGAGAATTCCCATTACACAAATCACATTGCTTCCCCTGACGTACACGTCGATGATTCTACAAAGCAAATAAGAATGTATTACCACGGTGTGGAAATAGAGGGTCCCAACGCCACAGGTTCAGCACCAAATGGTCAGAGTTCAAAGGTTTCTTTGTCCCCTGACGGGATAAATTTCACGGCTTTGCCGGAAACTTTAGGGCATCCCTATCTCAGGGTTTTTGAGTGGGATAATTATTTTTATGCGATAGGTATGCCTGGAGTGATTTATCGTTCAAAAGATGGGCTAACAAAATTTGAAAAAGGGCCAACTTTATTTGACAAAAACATGCGACACTGTGCCGTGCGTCGGGATGAAAATTCCCTTCAAGTTTTCTACTCAAAAGTAGGTGACTGTCCTGAACAAATATATGTGTCGACTATAGATTTGGTAGAAGATTGGTTCAACTGGAGGGAAACAGACCCGATTATATTGATCAAACCCGAAATGGATTATGAGGGAGTTAATATCAAAAAAGTACCATCTAAGAGAGGCAAGATTATGGAAAAAGTCCAACAGTTAAGGGATCCCGCAATATATATCGAGGGATCAACAAGTTATCTGTTGTATTCAGTAGCTGGGGAACAGGGAATAGCTATTGGCCAGATAGTGTAGAAAAAGGCAACTGGATCGTTCGTTCTTATATTGTTCATCCCACGCAGTATAGTTGATAAGCTAAGAAGCCAAACCTAAACGCAACGTTCTTACAAATTGGAGATTCCTTTCTTTCTCCATATTTCGGCAACTTGATGTGTTTCAGCCCCAACCTCATCTTGGCTTGACTCGGTATGTTGCGCCTTTACCTCCATCGTCCACGCCCCATCAAACGCAATATCATCCAAAGCTCTTCCGAAAGAATCAAAATCTATTACACCTTGTCCTGGAGGCCTATGACAATCCTTTGGCCCATCCCCATCTTGTATGTGTAATGCAAATAAACTGTCCCCAGCAATTCTCACCTGCTCTCCGACATCTAATCCTGACAACCTCGTGTGCCCTACATCCATGCATAGGCCAACATATTTGGGATCAAACGGATGTATGAATGATCTTAATTCTTGCATGCTTTCTAAGGGTCTGACTATCAAACCGTGATCAGGGCTAGCATGTAAATTTTCAAGAGCAATTTTCACTCCGCACTCCATAGCCGTGTCGACCAGTTGATATACAGAATCTCCTATATATTTCACCAACTCACCGTACGTAGAAGAGTCATAAGGTTCAAAATTTGGGTACGCAGACCCCGTTGGATGAACTATTACTACTTCGCCTCCCAACTCAGACAGAAATCGTATTGAAGATTGAACCTTACTGATACTTTTTTCACGAACATCTTTGTCGGGACTTTCCAAATTTACCGTCGTATACGGAGCGTGAATGCTTCTTGGGAAAAGATCAATTTCTTTCAGGGTCTGTTTAAAAAACTCTATATCTGGAACTTTCGCGTCAGCCCATATAGGACCTTCTGCCAGTAATTCCGTTTCGTCAAACCCACTCTGTTTTACTTTTTTAAGAGCTTCAATGTGGTCTCCAGTAAATCCATTATCTCCGAAAAGATATACAAGTGAAGACAGACTAAATTTTTTCATTTGTATTGCTCCTAAAAAGTATTTCGTTAGAACTAAAGAGATTCGATAAAAATCAGTTCTTCCTTGAGTTCCTCTACAGAATAAAAATGCTCAAGAAGAATGGTTGCGTCCAAGCGTTTAATCTCCTGGTGAAACCCGACTGGCAAAGTTCCTTTTCCCACCGATAAATGAGAATCGGATCTACCTCTCAGGTCGTAGAGATAATTATCACTCCAATGAACATGTTTTATCAGTTCGGGCCGACTTAAAAACTGATTTATTTTGATATCACGATCTTCTTCTGCAAATCGGTGAGCGTAGGTACAAACATGGCTAGAATCTAAGGACAGTGAAACATTAGACATATTCACATCAAGACACATTTGAATCCATTCATTCGGATCCATCCCAAAAGCTTCTATTTTTCCTTCCCAGTCAACCTCACTCCAATCCGTATCGTCAGATATCCCATTCGCCTCCCAATAGGAATTCAAATTTTCCAATACTACTTCTATGCCGTACGAAGAAGCATGCTGGGCAATATTACGAATAGAATCAATATGGTAATCATAACGCCCTTCCTGACCCTCATAAAACTTGTATCCAAAGTGGAGATTTAATTGGGATACATTTGGAAATTTAGAGCAGTCATCGAGGTACTGATTTATCCTATGGATACTATTATTTCTGAACGTCTCATCAGTTGCAGCCACGTTAAGTCTTTGGCCTCCAACATCAATAGGAGCATGGGCACTAAATAAAACTTCCGAAAAATTTTGGTAGTTTTTTATGTTATCTCTCAATGACGTCTCAGAGCGTAACCTAAATTTTTTGATTACATCCATACCTGCCTTTACGGGAATAGCAAGTGGGTACTTTGTATCCATGTAAAACCTTCAATTATCTCCGCATTATATATCTGTCCTATCTTGATTGTATCAACAATAATGAAGTTCCATGCCCCCACGCATGGGTTTACCCGACCTTCCGTATCACATTCAAACAATGGATGGAGAATAAGAAACTGAGGTACAATATCCCTCAAAAGTCGATCAAGGGAGGATTTTATGGCCGAGACAGGAGTTTCCGCGGTATGGCATGATTCAGATCAAAGCTGGGAACTAAGAGACCTTCCCATCCCTGATTTAGAAGAGGATGCGATTCAAATCAGGGTTCGAGCCACGAGTGTTTGCGGTTCGGACCTACATGTATGGAGAGGCGACGGGTTACCAAAAGATGCGCCGCCGAGGGATCCTTTTGTGTTTGGCCACGAAATGATGGGTGAAATTGCCGGACTCGGTAATAAAATTAAAACAGATTCATTGCGTAGACCACTCAAAGAAGGTGATAGGGTAGCTTACTCATACTTCTTCCCTTGCGCAAAATGTTACAACTGCATTAGGGGGGAATTTGGCGCCTGTAAATTCCGTTTAGGCCGCGTGCCACTCGAAGAATGGAACGTTTGTAATGGGGGTTTCGCCGAGTATTACTACCTAAGAAGTCCGCAATATGTTTTTAAGTTACCAGACGATATTTCAAACGCGGAAGCCGCACCAATAAATTGTGCTTTAGCTCAAGTTTATGAAGCTTTACATCTGGGAGGAGTAAGACTTGGAGACAACGTCGTAATTCAAGGAGCAGGAGGGTTAGGAGTTAATGCAACCGCAGTTGCAAATGAACTGGGAGCCTCCAAGATAATAGTTATCGATGGGCAGAAACCAAGACTAGATCTTGCTGTACAGTGCGGAGCAACGCACACAATAGACATGAATGAATACTCTACACCACAATCAAGAATAGATAGAGTTCTGGAATTAACGAATGGTATCGGAGCCGATAAAGTACTCGAAGTGGTAGGATTCCCTTCTGCCGTTGAAGAAGGCGTAAAAATGGTTAGGATGAGGGGCATTTACTTAGAAGTGGGTCATATCTCACCTAATTCAATGGCATCATTGGATGTTGCTCAATTAGTAGCAAATCAAATCAGATTTTACGGTATTCAACATTACGATCCCTGGATATTACCCAATGCCATTGATTTTATGGAAAGAACAAAAGATAAGTATCCTCTCGGCAACGTAGTCTCACACGAATTTACTCTTGATAGAATTGGCGAAGCATTTAAAACCGCAGAATGGCTAGGGCAACAAAAAGGAAGCGAAGTCACTCGAGCTATAGTCACACCTTAGCTGAAACCAAGGACCACTGTCATAACGTCGCAAAATTTATTTTAGTGATAGTTGGATTTTCCAGTTACCTTTTACTGGGGATACCCAAAGTACTTGACATTAATCTCTAGTGCTTTGGGTAGAACATAGGTTGCTAACATCTGATGATTCGTCATAACTATCATCTTTATCAAACAAAAACCTTGAATCAATTAAAGTTGGTAAACAATTGGGTAAATTGCTGTGTTAAAGCCGATCCTATCAATCAGCGTTGCTGACTTCCTAGTTCGATCAGCCTACCAACTGGGCAAAACTCCCCTTTTACCAATTTTCGCTCATTCTCTTGGAGCAAGCGATGCCTTCTTAGGGATAATAGTGTCCGTATCTACTATGACCGGTTTAGTATTAAAACCAATCATAGGATTTTTGTCCGATATGTGGGGTCGCAAATATTGGCTTTTAGTTGGCACAGCATTTTTCACCTTCGTGCCTTTTATTTACTCGTTCGTGGATTCTCCCCAAGCACTTCTACTAGTTCGCCTAATTCACGGCACAGCCACTGCGATATATGGGCCAGTATCTCTCGCTTATGTTGCTGAAAGAGGCGAAAATAGAAAAGGGGAATTACTCGGTTGGTTTGGAATAGCCAAGACATCCGGCTACATCATAGGTCCCCTGGCTGCAGGTTGGCTTTTGCTTCACTTGAAACCTGAACATGTATTCACCATCATTGGTATTATTAGTTCAATTGCTTTCATCCCTGTCGCTTTTTTGCCAGAATACCATTATTCCAAACTCAGAAAGGATCCCCTGAGCCTTTTAAAGCGTTTTGCAAGTATCTTACGATTTGGAGTGGGTAGCTCCATTGTTTGGATATCCGGGTTTTTAGACGCATGGATGTATATGGCTGTTTACGCTGTTAAAGCTTTCCTGCCTATATATGGCATCTTAGAAGGTTTCAATGTTTTAGAAGTGGGCATATTCTTTGCTGTACAGGAAACTGTACACCTATTAATCAACCCAATTGGCGGAAAAATGGGAGATAAAATAGGCTATCCTTCCATAGTTGTCATTGGCATGATTTTAATGTCCTTTTCGCTCATCACAATACCTTTTGCAAACCATCTATTACCACTGCTAGTAATTGCTTCTTTAATAGGTTTAGCTCAAGCAATGGTGTTTCCATCCACATTGGCAATGATAAGCCTCAGATTTACTGATGAAGGTGTAGCCACTGGTATGGCCACTACAGGGTCCTTGAAAAATGCTGGGAAAATAGCTGGTCCCGTATTTGCTGGGTTTTTAATTACAATATTTGATTATGATGTAACTTTAATATTGATGGGCTTACTTCTCATAATATCCGCATTGATATTATTTACCGGACTAAAGATGAGATACGATCCCGTGAAATTTTGAGTGTCTCTTAAAACCGTTAAAACTATAAAATCTATTGTGGTCTACCAATAATCGCAGGCACACCCAGTTCATGTACCAAATTTTCAAAATCTGACACATCACAATCGATGGTAGCTTGGAGTGCAATTAAGTGAGGTTCGATTTCATCTGATATAACACGAAACACTTCATATGATTGTTTGGTTGGAGCGAAGTCTCCGGAGGACACAACACTTCCAATTTCACTTAGCTTGTTATTAAGGCGGGTCGGTAAATTAAGCCTATCCCTTTGCCCTTCATAAGCTGTCTGTACCAATTCTTGCTCAACAGAGTTTAATTTCTCTTCTATTTTGTCCGCAGAAGCCTTCACTACAGATTCGTATGACTGATCCATCGCTCGTTGAGTCCATTCACGTACTTGGTCGCGGACGCTCCTCAGCCTGTTAATAGCGTCATGAGTCTCGGACAATCTGTCCCTGATTGTTATAAGAAATGCAAATTGATCATCAAGATCCTTCTGAGTTGCAGGTACTCGTGGATCTTTTATTATTTCAAATGTTTTAGACACTTCAACCTCAGGAGTCTTCAAATTGACTGAGTATTGTCCTGGTGAAGCCAAGGGGCCTGAAATAACCCGAGCCTCTGTCGTTTTATCCCCCGGTACCTTGTTTGCTGGAGGATAACGCATATCCCAAACGAACCTATTCATTCCAGCTTTGGATGTCATAGAAATCAGCGCCTCATCCTCGACATCCCCCTCACGGTCAAAAACATTTGTATATGTAATTATTGATGAACCTGTATCGTCGACAAAGGTCAAAGATATCTCTTCATTCATATCTTCGGGTAGAAAATAATTAATGACAACACCTTCAAGGGGATTTTCTCCAGCATCAAGAAACTGTCGATCGACATCACCCTGATCGTTGTTAGTTTCAATATATGCGGCACCACCCAAGGCCATATTGTAATTTTTACCTTGAGAAGCAGTACTTTTTTTGGTTCCCATCAAAGGGGCCAATGGCCTTACGGATGCTCTGGGTTTTAGTATCTGGGGACCATGACTTGGGTCTATCTCGGGAACCTGTCTCAGTTGTGAAAGATCATCGAGTATCCAAAACGATCTTCCGTGAGTAGCAACAATCAAATCATCATTTTTGATTACGATGTCATAGATCGGAACTATGGGCAGAGAATTTTTCCCTATGAGATCCTCTCCTCCTAAATTACTCCAAGAATTACCATCATCGAATGAAACATATACTTTAGTCTCTGTACCTGTATATATCATCTTGGGACGATCAGGATCTTCTCTAATGCATCTGGTGAAATCATTGGACGGAAGATTTCCGTTTATCATCCGCCAATTATCTCCATAATCTTCGGTCATATAAAGCATGGGAGAATTATCACCCAACTTGTATTTTGTCGCAGACAAATATGCAGTACCGGGAAGATGATTTGAAGGTTCGATCATGGTGACCATTGACCATTCTGGCAAAGTGTCAGGAGTGATGTTTTTCCATGTAACTCCATCATCTCTCGATATGTGTACTAGGCCATCGTCAGAGCCAGCCCAAAGTACCCCTTCTTGGATTTTTGAGGCTGCAAACGAAAACACCGTGGCATATGTTTCAGCGCCGGATGTGTCCAACGTTACAGGCCCACCAGAAGGCTTCAATGTTTCTTCGTCATGACGAGTAAGGTCTGGGCTAATAGGAGTCCAACTTGCCCCTTGATCCAATGATTTAAATATAATGTTTCCTGCCGCATAAAGCACAGATGAATCATGAGGTGAAAAAAGAATCGGATAGGTCCATTGGAACCTATATTTCATGTTCTCGGCCCCATATCCAATATTAAGTTCAGGCCAAACTGTGATTATTCTCATTTGGCCAGTACCGTGATCATATCTAAGCATGTTCCCACCACCGCCTGGAGAACTACCCACTGCCCCTGAAATTACTATGTCAGGATTGTTTGGATCTACAGCTATATATCCACTTTCAGAACTACCGACAAAATAACAATCTTCCCATGGGATAGCCCCCTTATTGGTCTGAGATGGCACGCTAATAGCCGAATTGTCCTGCTGGGTCCCATAAATCCTATATGGATAACGATTGTCTGTAGAAAGATGGTAAAACTGTGCAGTGAGTTGGTTGTATATAGTAGAGAAAGATGTTCCTCCGTTAAAAGAAACGCAGGCTCCGCCATCGTTCCCCTGTATCATGCGCTGAGAATTTTTAGGGTCTATCCACAAGTCATGATTATCACCATGGGGAGTCGCCACAACCGTAAAGGTTTTTCCTCCATCAATTGACTTATGGCACTGATAATTCATTATCCACACCACTTCTGGGTCTTGTGGATCCGCAATGATATGTTGGTAATACCACGGACGACCTTGCAAGTCTTTGTCTTCGTTAACAAGTTCCCATGTCTCACCAAAATCGTCAGATCGATATACTCCACAATCTTCCGATTCCACCGTTGCCCAAACTCTACCGGATTTAGCAGGAGAGGCCGCTACCCCTATCCGACCTTTTACTCCCTTTGCGAAACCCTTTTTCGAAGACACTATTTCCCAAGTATCACCACCATCCATAGACCTGTATATACCACTTTGATCACCACCACTTTTTATGCTCCAAAAACTTCTCCGTGCTTCCCAAAGAGCAGCATACATAATCCTGGGATTTGAAGTGTCTATAGACAGGTCTGCAGCCCCGGTATCTTCATCTTTGTACAGGACATGTTCCCAATCTGTACCACCATTAGTAGATCTAAATATCCCTCTTTCTTCGTTTGAGTTAAAAGCGTTCCCAAGAGCGGCGACATAGACGACATCTGGATTGTTAGGATGAATTCTTACCCGAGAGATGTGGCGGGTATCTTCAAGTCCTAAATGGACCCAGGTATGACCAGCATCAGTACTTCGATACACACCATCCCCATGAGTAACATCTATCCTGATGCAAGCCTCTCCCATGCCTGCATATACAACATTGTTATCTGATTCAGATACCGCTAACGCTCCAACAGAGGCCGTGTTAAAGAAACCATCAGATATGTTTTGCCAATATGTGCCCCCGTCTGCTGTCTTCCATACACCACCTGCACAAGCTCCGAAATAGAAAACGGCTGGATCTACTGGATCTCCAGCAACCGCTACTACACGACCGCCTCGAGGAGGCCCTATACATCGCCACCTAACTGCCCCAAGATAATTATCTGACACTCCAAAGGTAGAATGATTCAACATATTAGACCCCTTGTGAAATATACTATCCATAATATACAGCTTCAAAACAAGAAGTGCAGGTATCAAAATAGCCCAAAGGAGTTTAATTAGAATGGGGACTTACCATATAATCCACCGCCATACCCCTGAAAATTGTTATGGCCCACCCAACGAAAACGATGCATTAATGGATTTATGGAGGCAGGTTAAGGTAAACGCAATTGAAAATAACGTAGAAATAAAATATTTCAAAGCTAACCCAACTGAACATATTTTCTTCATCTTGCTTGAAACCTCCGACTATTCAAATATTGAAAAAACGATAGGTCAATGCAAAAAAACTGGCGAATTTACCATAACCCCAGTAATGGAACCGCCTTTTTGGGAAGACTAATTTAACCAGTTTGGTTCTATCGTAGTTCACACACCGGACAAGATTATGAAGAAAACCTCAGGGATAAAGACGATTAAAGGAACGTCCACACAAACAACTTAATTATGGAAACAGAAAACAATACATCTCTAACTGATGGATTTCGAATCATCATTGAAGCACTTAAATTAAATGACATTGATACCATTTATAATGTGCCCGGAATTCCAATAACTGATCTGGGGCGACTAATGCAAGAATCTGGTATGAGAGTGCTATCGTTCAGGCATGAACAAAACGCAGGATACGCCGCCGCAACATCAGGATTCCTCACCAAGAAGCCAGGAATTTGTTTGACTGTGTCAGCACCTGGATTTTTAAACGGACTCACAGCACTCGCGCATGCCACTACCAACTGTTTCCCAATGATTTTAATTAGTGGTTCATCTGAAAGAGAGATTGTAGATTTACAACAGGGGGACTACGAGGAAATGGACCAACTCGCAATCGCGAAACCCCTTTGCAAATCAGCTTTCAGAATTTTACAAACGAAGGATATAGGTATCGGCGTTGCCCGCGCCATCAGGGCTGCAGTATCAGGTAGGCCAGGAGGAGTTTATCTCGACCTACCCGCTAAACTTCTGGCACAGGTTATGGACCTCGACGAAGCCAATAAGTCACTAATTAAAGTTGTAGATGCCGCGCCACTGCAGATACCAGATCAAGAATCCGTTAAAAGAGCTATTCAATTGCTTGAAACAGCCCAGAGGCCACTTATAATTCTGGGCAAGGGGGCCGCCTATGCTCAGGCTGACAAAAACATCCAAGAATTAGTAGAAAGAACCGGAATCCCTTACCTACCCATGAGTATGGCGAAAGGATTACTACCGGACACCCATCCTCAATCGGCAGCAGCAGCCAGATCAATGGCGTTGAAAAAATCAGACGTTGTTATGATCATTGGCGCCCGTTTAAATTGGCTACTGTCACACGGTAAAGGCAAAACTTGGGGCAATAAAGAGAAAAAATACATACAGATTGATATCGAACCCAGAGAAATGGACAGTAATATACCAATAGCAGCCCCAGTAATAGGAGATATAAATTCGTGTTTGGAATCTATCCTCACAAACATCAGGGTAGATTGGAAATCACCTCCAAGTGATTGGACCGATGAGATAAGGTCCAAAGCGGATGCCAACATTGCAAAAATGGCACCTAGATTACAAAACGAGAATGATCCTATGGATTTCCATAACGCCCTAGGAGCTCTACGTACCATAATCAAAGAACGACCTGATGTGACACTCGTTAATGAGGGAGCAAACACACTTGATTTTGCCCGCACTATTATTGACATGTACCAACCTCGGAAACGTCTTGATGTAGGTACATGGGGTGTTATGGGGATCGGCATGGGTTCCGCCATTGCGGCGGCGGTGGAGACGCACAAACCTGTGTTGGCGATTGAGGGTGACAGTGCCTTCGGGTTTTCAGGCATGGAAATTGAGACGATATGTCGATACAACCTACCAATTTGCGTTGTAGTTTTGAATAATGGAGGCATATATCGAGGCACCGACCTAAATAAAGGTAACGATGGAGACGTGGCTACTACAGTATTTGTTGAAAATTCTCGATATGACAAAATAATAGAGGCATTTGGTGGAGTTGGGGTACAAGTAACAACACCTGCACAATTAAGCTTCGCTGTTAACAAGGCATTAGATTCCGGCAAGCCAACATTAGTTAATGCAATGATTGACCCAAGCGCGGGTACTGAGAGTGGCAGAATTGGAAAACTAAATCCTCAAAGTATAGTTACAAAAAAATAACCACTACACTCCATTAAAACTCAATCCCAGTAACAACTATCCATAATCAAGTGATTCCAATTCCGAAGTGAAAGGTGTTAATTCAGTTTAATGAAACAATTATGATCGACGGTTTTTCAAAGCGATTCTTGTTATAGTGTCGAGACAGAGACCTAATATACCTATCGTTATAATCGCTGCAATCAGTTCCGAATATTCAAAACGATCTCTAGTATCCAAAATGTAGTACCCCAACCCAGAGTCTACCCCCAGCATCTCAGCTGGTACCAATATAATCCACGCTAATCCGACCGCAAGCCTGATTCCCAAAAGTATGCCTGGTTTTGTTGCCGGCCATATTACTGTCTTTATATCTTCAATCCGCGAAGCTCCAAGGGTTTTCGAAACTAAGAACCAGCCTCTGTTTAATCTTCCAATAGAATCTGCCGTGTTAAGCGCTATAGGCCATATTGCCCCTATAGCAATTAAAAAATAAACAGGGTTATCACCGACACCAAAAAGTATTATGGCCAAGGGAGTCCAGGACAATGGTGAAATCATCCTTATAAATTGAAATACGCCCGCACTGGTCAACTCAAATATTTTTATGCTGCCAATAAGAAAACCCAATGGTACACCTGTGATTATTGCGAATCCCATACCAACCAAAATTCTCTTTAGACTGGCATATATATGTACAGCCAATTCTTTTTGAGTGAATATGTCACCGAGAGCCCCAAAAGCTTCTATTGGGCCAAATTCAGACAATATATTCTCAGGATCTATGAAAAGCATAGTAAAAGCCCAAAGTCCGATGAAGACAATGACCCCAACCACACCGTAAACAATCGTCCTCAGGATGGGAATCGACACAAGTTTGTTCAGTTGTTCCATTAGACCTTTATCAATTCTGTTCTGTTGAAATCTGCCGGAATATTAAACTTATCTGTACCACCTAGTTTTTCAATTGCCGTCTTCGCAAAGTTATCATTTACTAAGTCTTGATGGGCAGTAACAGGGTTAAGATTATCCAAGAATGAATTATCGCCCTCAACTATGGTTTCCTTTAGACTTTTTATTAACTCCGTCGTATATGAAGGGAACGGGAAAGGTTGGAATCCAATCCTTTCATTATCCCATTCAGGATTCGTTATAGCTCCGCTCGGAACATACTCATCATGATCATAGTGAGTCATAGCAGTTTCAATAGCTTTTACTGGTTGCGGCAAATAGTTACC
>CEUY01033702.1_pt1 | contig 14209 bp, 10 predicted proteins | sample 361481 | NCBI WGS metagenome assembly CEUY01 (sample SAMEA2622737, study PRJEB7988) | marine metagenome | isolation source: saline water (ENVO:00002010), including
CCACACTCTTCTTTTAACTCCGCTTTCGCAACAGCAAGGGGCTCAAAAGGTGCGTCGCCTTCTTTTGCTCCCTGAGGGAACTCCAAATGACGTCCTTTTACGGGGTAGCGGAACTGTTCCACCATGTAGACCTGCTCGTCATCAAGCGCAATTACCACCACAAAATTCGGCTTATCCACCACACCGTAGATACCGCGGTAGCCATCTTCCCGTCCGATACTGTCTTCGCGTACCGTCATCCAGCGATTTTGATACACCACTTTGGTGTCGAGTGTGAAGATTTCGTCTTGCTTTTGTTCGTCCATGCGTTGTTTCCTGCTGTCTGAAAACAAAAAAGTGGAGCCAGAGCTCCACTTTTTCAAATTAGGTGTAGTTAGATATATTCAACTTCTACGATTTCGTATTCAACTGTACCCGCTGGCGTCTGAATATTAACAACGTCGTCTAACTCTTTGCCAATTAACCCACGCGCAATGGGTGAATTAACAGAAATGAGGTTTTCTTTAATATTCGCCTCGTCATCGCCCACGATGCGGTACGTGGTTTCCTTGTCGGTTTCCAGATTCATAATGGTTACCGTTACACCGAAGATCACTTTGCCATTGTTTGGCATTTTGGTGACGTCGATGATTTGCGCGTTTGACAGTTTGCCCTCGATATCCTGAATACGTCCTTCACAGAAACTCTGTTGTTCGCGTGCGGCGTGGTATTCAGCGTTTTCCTTAAGGTCTCCGTGTTCACGGGCTTCGGCAATGGCAGCAATGATTTTTGGACGTTGAACCGATTTCAGTTCATTGAGTTCCTCACGCAAAAGTGCTGCCCCACGAGCTGTCATAGGATATTGCGTCATTGTGTTATTCTCACTTTAAAAGTTGTTGCTCTTGAATAAAAAATGCGCCCGGCAGGCGCAATTTTCAAGTTAATTTTTATCGGCATAGGTGAACAGGATACTAGGTATCCTGTTCGCTGTCATTAGCCGTTTATTTTGGCGTGTAATTCCTGAACTGACGTCACTTTTCCACGGTCATCAGCTGACTTAGCCTGAACCGTAGCAAATGCCGCGTTCATGGTTGTGGTATAAGTTACCTTATTCAACAACGCTTCACGACGAATATATACCGAGTCGGTAATAGCCTGACGGCCTTCCGTGGTGTTCACGATGTACGCGTACTCACCGTTCTTGATGGCGTCCACAATATTTGGGCGACCTTCAGACAGTTTGTTTACGATTGACGCCTCGATGCCCTGCGCACGCAGAGATTCTGCCGTACCGCGGGTACATTCAATAGTAAAACCGTTAGCAATCAGTGCTTTCGACAACTCAACCAGCTTCGGCTTGTCGGTTTGACGAACGGATAATAACGCTTTGCCCGGCTTAGGCAGTGGTGCACCAGCACCCAGGTTGGCTTTGGCGTATGCTTCTTCAAACGTGTCACCCACACCCATGACTTCACCGGTAGAGCGCATTTCAGGGCCTAACAGCGGGTCAACACCCTGGAATTTAGCAAATGGCAGAACCACTTCTTTCACCGAGTAGAACGGCGGGATAACTTCTTCTGTAAAGCCCTGCTCTTTCAGCGACTTGCCAGCCATAACGCGCGCCGCGATTTTCGCCAGCGGTACACCGGTAGCCTTAGATACAAATGGCACAGTACGCGCTGCACGCGGGTTTACTTCAATCAGGTACACTTCGCCGTCTTTGATTGCAAACTGCGTATTCATCAAACCGATAACACCCAGTTCCAGGGCCATCGCTTTAACCTGTTCACGCATCACATTCTGGATGTCCTGACCCAGTGAGTGTGGAGGCAGTGAACACGCAGAGTCACCTGAGTGAACACCCGCTTGTTCGATGTGCTCCATAATGCCGCCAATCACAACATCAGTGCCGTCACATACCGCATCCAGGTCAACCTCAATGGCGTCATCCAGGAAACGGTCCAGCAGAACCGGTGAGTCATTCGACACTTTAACTGCTTCGTTCAGGTAGCGTTTGAGGTCCTTCAGGTCGTACACGATTTCCATCGCACGGCCACCCAGTACGTAAGATGGACGAACTACCAGCGGGAAGCCAATTTCTTCTGCTTTGGCCAGCGCTTGCTCCATGTTACTTACGGTCGCGTTTGCAGGCTGCTTCAGACCCAGCTTGTTAACCATTTGCTGGAATCGTTCACGGTCTTCCGCACGGTCAATCGCCTCTGGTGACGTACCAATGATTGGCACACCGTTGGCTTCCAATGCACGCGCCAGTTTCAGTGGTGTTTGACCACCGTACTGAACAATAACGCCTTTAGGCTGTTCTACCGCAACGATTTCCAGTACATCTTCCAGTGTGACTGGTTCGAAGTACAGACGGTCTGAGGTGTCGTAGTCTGTTGATACGGTTTCCGGGTTACAGTTAACCATAATGGTCTCGTAACCGTCTTCGCGCATCGACAGAGCTGCGTGAACACAGCAGTAGTCAAACTCGATACCCTGACCGATACGGTTTGGACCGCCGCCCAGCACCATAATTTTATCGCGATCAGAAGGTGCTGCTTCACACTCTTCGTCGTAGGTTGAGTACATGTAAGCGGTGCTGGTTGAGAACTCAGCTGCACAGGTATCAACACGTTTGTATACCGGCTTAATGCTCATGCCGCGACGCGTGTCACGCACATCGCTCTCACCCACGTTAGTCAGGGTTGCAATGCGTGAATCAGAGAAGCCTTTGCGCTTCAGCGTGCGCATTAAGGTCTCATCAATCTGGCTCAGGCCAATCTCAGCGATGTGGTTTTCCAGGTTGATGATTTCTTCAATTTGCACCAGGAACCAGCGGTCAACGTTGGTCAGATTGAAGACTTCTTCTACTGTCATGCCCATACGGAACGCATCTGCGATGTACCAGATACGCTCTGCGCCTGGCTCGCGCAGTTCATAAATCAGCTTGTTGCGTGCTTCCGGATCATCCAGGTCTACAATCGGGTCGAAACCGTTGGCACCCACTTCCAGACCGCGCAACGCTTTCTGTAGTGATTCCTGCTGGTTACGACCAATCGCCATGACCTCGCCCACTGATTTCATCTGTGTTGTCAGACGGTCGTTAGAACCGGCAAACTTCTCAAAGTTAAAGCGTGGGATCTTAGTTACAACGTAGTCGATAGCCGGCTCAAACGACGCAGGTGTTAAGCCACCGGTGATATCGTTAGCCAGTTCATCCAGGGTGTAACCTACTGCCAGTTTGGCAGCGACTTTCGCGATAGGGAAACCTGTGGCTTTAGATGCCAGCGCTGATGAGCGAGATACACGCGGGTTCATTTCGATGATAACCAGACGGCCCGTTTTAGGGTCGACACCAAACTGTACGTTTGAACCGCCGGTTTCAACACCGATTTCACGCAGTACTGCCATGGCGGCGTTACGCATGATTTGGAATTCTTTATCGGTCAGGGTTTGCGCTGGTGCAACGGTGATGGAGTCACCGGTGTGTACACCCATTGGATCAAAGTTTTCAATGGTACATACGATAATACAGTTGTCTGCTTTATCGCGAACCACTTCCATTTCGTACTCTTTCCAACCGATCAGTGATTCATCGATCAACAGTTCGTTGGTCGGTGACAGGTCCAGACCACGGGTACAGATTTCGTTGAATTCATCGATGTTGTAAGCGATACCGCCACCGGTTCCACCCATGGTGAAAGACGGACGAATAATACAAGGGAAACCAATGCGTGAGAGCACGTCGTGAGCTTGTTCCAGCGTGTGCGCAATTTCAGCACGCGGACACTCAAGACCAATTGACTTCATGGCTTTATCGAAGCGCTCACGGTCTTCCGCTTTGTCGATGGCATCCGCCGTAGCACCAATCAACTCAACGTTAAATTCTTCCAGTACGCCTTCGCGGTTCAGGTCAAGCGCACAGTTCAGTGCAGTCTGACCACCCATGGTAGGCAGAATGGCGTCAGGACGCTCTTTCTCAATGATCTTGCGGACCACTTCCCAGTGAATTGGCTCGATGTAGGTCGCATCCGCCATTTCCGGGTCGGTCATAATGGTAGCCGGGTTAGAGTTAACCAGAATTACCCGGTAGCCCTCTTCGCGCAGGGCTTTACAAGCCTGAGCGCCTGAGTAGTCAAACTCACATGCCTGGCCGATAACAATCGGTCCGGCGCCCAGAATCAATATACTTTTTAGGTCGGTACGTTTTGGCATTGGGCTAGTTCCTACTGCTTTGACTGTTCAATAAGGTCGATAAAATGATCAAACAATGCAGCTGCATCGTGCGGGCCCGGGCTCGCTTCAGGGTGCCCCTGGAAGCTGAACGCTGGCTTGTCGGTACGATGAATGCCCTGCAGGGATTTATCAAACAATGAAATATGGGTAACTTTCAGCGTGTCAGGCAAAGATGCTTCGTCTACCGCAAAACCGTGGTTCTGGCTAGTGATCATCACAACGTCACGCTCGAGGTCTTTAACCGGGTGGTTAGCACCATGGTGTCCAAACTTCATTTTTACTGTTTTTGCGCCACTGGCTAATGCCAGTAACTGGTGGCCTAAACAGATGCCGAATACCGGCAGACCGGTATCAACGATGGTCTTAATCGCTTCGATTGCGTAATCACATGGCTCAGGGTCACCCGGGCCGTTCGACAGGAATACACCGTCCGGATTCATCGCCAGAACATCTTCAGCAGGCGTTTGTGCTGGTACCAGGGTCAATTTACAACTGCGGTCTACCAACATACGCAGGATGTTGTGCTTCGCACCATAATCGTATGCAACGACGTGATACTTGTAATCACTGCCCGTTTTGTAGCCAGTGCCTAATTCCCATACGCCGCCATCCCATTGCTGCGTTTCAGTGGTTGAAACCACTTTGGCTAAGTCCATGCCTTTTAAGCCAGGAAAGGCTTTGGCTTGCGATAGCGCTTCGGCTTCGTCAAGCGAGTCGACACACATAATGCAGCCATTTTGCGCACCTTTGTCGCGCAAAATTCGCGTAAGGCGACGTGTATCGATGTCTGCGATACCAACAATATTGTTAGCTTTTAAGTAGTCAGACAGGGTTTGTTCGTTACGAAAGTTACTGGCAACGAGGGGTAAATCGCGAATCACCAGGCCTTTCGACCAGATTTTATCGGATTCAACATCTTCCGGGTTAGTACCCGTGTTACCAATGTGGGGATAAGTCAGAGTTACAATTTGTTCAGCATAAGAGGGGTCAGTCAGGATCTCCTGATAGCCGGTCATTGATGTGTTGAAAACAACCTCACCAACAGACACGCCTTGCGCACCAATCGCAGTTCCTTTAAAGACAGAACCATCCTCTAACACCAAAAGGGCGGAATTAGCCAAGTCAACCTCCAAATTAAGGATAACCGAGAGTTTAAGCCAGTTACGATAAACACTCACAAAAAACGGGAGGTAAAGACACACTTACTTCCCGTTTACAATTATTTGCAGCTAATTAAACTGCGCTACGTACCAGCCAAATTAAGGCAAAGCACTTTTTAAGCGCAAAATTTTGGCAAATTCCGCGGATTATATCTGAACTATTCCAAAAGGTCTAATCCAATCCACTAAATTTATAAAAATATCGCTTTTGCGCTAAAAAGCACTCAAACCCTTCAAAAGTATTAATAATAGTATTTACTTTTGTAGTGATAGCACGTCATTCATGCCGTACTGGGCAGCCGGCTTATCAGCCAACCAACACGCAGCGTGCACTGCACCACGGGCAAAAGTAAGACGACTGGACGCCTTATGGGTGATTTCAAGGCGTTCACCTATGTCAGCAAATAAAGCCGTATGTTCACCCACTACATCACCTGCCCTAACGGTCGCAAAGCCAATAGTATTGTGGTCACGTGGCGGCTCTTTACCTTCCCGTCCGTACACCGCACAGGTTTTGAGATCGCGTCCCAGTTCGTCGGCAATCGCTTCGCCAATGGCCATAGCGGTTCCTGACGGCGAGTCCTGCTTGAAGCGGTGGTGGGCTTCAATAATTTCAATATCGGCGCTGCTACCTAGCGCTCTGGCCGCTTGTTTTACCAGCGATAACATTAAGTTAACGCCAACACTGTAGTTTGCAGCAAATACCACAGGAATAGACTTCGCAGCGTCTGCCAGGCTGATTAACTGTGCGTCAGACAGCCCCGTCGTACCAATAACAACCGGCTTCTTGTGCTGAACGCACCAGGCCAGATTGCTGTCAAAGGCGGCAGGCAGAGTAAAGTCAATCATCACATCCACGTCATCAGGGTTGAGACCGGATACACCTTCGCATGCTGTATTCAGTTTGCCGATACCGGCCAGTTCACCCACATCCATACCCACCCATGGGGAGTCGTCCCGCACACTGGCAACCGACAAACTGGCTTGTTCGTGCTCGTTCAATGCTTCAATGAGCACGCGCCCCATTCTGCCATTTGCGCCAAAAAGACCTACTTTCATGAAAAACCTTACTTAACATTTAAAAACACCACTTATACCAACATTGTATCGTCATGCCGCTATTTAGTGGGTGTTGTTGTATTTGCGCAAATTGTGCCCGAAGCTGACTCAGATGAAAACCGCGAATCCACGCTCTTCAATATAAAAAAGTACTGTGATAGATCAAAATTTGCGGTAGTCGGCGTTGCCTGACAGCGTTATATCGTGCAAGCTTTTGTTTTTATTCATCCTGTTTTGGAGTGGTACATATGGAAAAACGCCTTATCTGGGATATCCCCACCCGTCTTTTCCACTGGCTATTGGTAGCTTGTATTCTGGCCCAGTATCTGACAGCCGAAGTTTTTGACGCCATCGACTGGCATTTTAAGATTGGTTATTTCACCCTGGGGCTGATTTTATTCAGGTTGTGTTGGGGGTTTGTAGGCACAACTTACGCGAAATTCAGTCAGTTCCTTACCGGACCCGGTAAAGTCGTCGCCTATGCCAAAACCCTGACCAGTAAACATTCTGAAGAACATGCGGGACACAACCCGCTTGGTGGCTGGATGGTCATTGTGCTGTTACTGTTAGTAGCAGCCCAGGGTATCAGCGGTTTGTTCATTGGCGATGATATTTTCAGCAACGGCCCCTACTACGACGCGGTATCTGACACGACACGTGATGTGATGAACGCCATTCACCACACTGCTTTTAACGTGTTATTGGCTGCTATCGTGTTACACGTGGGCGCGGTGTTGTTTTATGCCAGATACAAAAAGCAGCTACTTGTACCAGCCATGCTGCACGGAAAGAAAACCACCAATGCGCAGGGTATCAGTTCATCCCGCTTGCTGGTTGCCGCCATCCTTGCGGTGATTGTCATCGTAGCCATGTACGTGTTTATAGAAGTGCTGCCGCCAGAACCGATTGTCGAAGAGTTTTTCTACTAGCTGTATTCAGTACAATACGAAGGGGCATCTCGCCCCTTTTTGTTGTGGAGCACACCACACTTTGTGAAAATCTAAATATAGCGACGTCGTTCTGCAGCTAACCCCAGCGCAAAAAACGCTACAACAAATGCCAGCCCGCGGTATTCATACGCAATGTAGTTAAACAGATGATGCAAAAAAGGCGCGCCGTAGACAGTCAATGCGCCGTAGCCAAAAGCGCACAGCACAACAAATAGGGCGCACCGAATCACAAAGTGATATGGCGAAAGGGTGCGTTTGATGTGTTTATTGATGATATCGCCATACACTACCAGTAACGTCGCTAACAGCATCAGGCTCATTTCGTCGAAATACTCTGCCAGAATATGGCTTATGTGGATGGTATACGCAGACAACTTAACAACTCCAACCCCAGAAAAGTACGCGTATTCTGAAAGGCAAGCTAACAACTGTCAAAACAAAAAAGGCCGGCATAAACCGGCCAATGCAGAGAACGCGCTCTGTCGGATGTTGAAACGGTTAGTCTGACGCCACCAGCCCTTGCGCTTTCATGATAGATTCGATTTCCGGCACGCTTGCCGGATCATCAATGGTTGATGGCACCGCGACTTCCTGATTCGCCGCAATCTGGCGAAGTAATTTACGCAGGATCTTACCTGAACGGGTTTTCGGTAAGCGCGGCACCACAACAGCCCGTTTAAAACAGGCAATAGGACCAATTTCTTTTCTTACCATGGCTACCAGCTCTTTTTGCAGATCATCCGGGTCGATATCGTAACCGTCTTTCAGTAACACCAAACCCACCGGCTCCTGCCCTTTTAATGCATCGTGTACGCCAATAACACTGCATTCCGCCACGGCATCGTGGGCGGCGAGGATTTCTTCCATCTCACCGGTAGACAGTCGGTGGCCAGCCACATTTATTACGTCATCGGTACGCCCCATAATGAACACATAACCGTCATCATCTTTGTAGCCGCCATCGCCTGAGCAGTAATAACCAGGGAAATCACTCAGATAACCCGACTTAAAGCGCTCGAGGTCGCCCCAAATCGTCGCCAGGCAACTTGGCGGTAACGGCAATTTTATAGCGATTGCACCCTGCTCTCCGGGCGGGAGTTCCTGCCCGCGAGCATCCAGTACCTGCACATTAAATCCAGGTGTTGGCACAGTCGACGACCCCGGCTTGGCCGGCTTAGGCTCTACGCCCATCAGATTGGCACATATTGCCCACCCGGTCTCGGTTTGCCACCAGTGATCCACAACAGGCTTACCTGTTTTATCAACGGTCCATAAGTAAGTAGGAGGATCCAATCGCTCTCCTGCCATGAAAATCGTGTCGAGTGACGAGATATCATACTTTGCCAACTCGCTGGCAGTCGGGTCTTCTTTGCGGATAGCTCTGAATGCGGTGGGAGCGGCAAACAGAGCTTTAATTTTATACTCGTCTACCATTCGCCAGAACGCACCCGCGTCCGGTGTTCGCACGGGCTTGCCCTCATAAACCACCGTGGTACAACCGTGTAATAAAGGGCCGTAAACAATGTAGGAGTGACCCACAACCCAACCCACATCAGATGCGGCCCAGAACACGTCGCCTGGCTGCATATTATAAACAGCCGTCATGGAATATTTCAGCGCAACAGCATGCCCGCCATTTTCTCGAACCACGCCCTTTGGCTTGCCTGTTGTGCCCGATGTATAAAGGATATAAAGCGGATCTGTGCCTTTCACAGCCACGCAGTCAGCGGGAGCGGCACCAGCCACGGCGGTATACCAGTCAATATCCCGCCCTTCCTGCATAACCGCTTTTGCTTGAGGGCGCTGCAGTACTATACAGGCTTGTGGTTTATACGAAGAAAGTTCAATAGCATTGTCGACAAGTGGCTTGTACTCAATAACTTTAGCGACCTCAATGCCACAGGACGCTGTGACGATCAGTTTGGGCTGTGCATCTTCAATACGCACGGCCAGCTCGTGAGGGGCAAACCCGCCAAATACAACCGAGTGAATTGCGCCTAATCGCGCAATAGCCAGCATTGCAACTACCGCTTCGGTAATCATGGGCATATAAACAACGACTCTGTCACCCTTTTCCACGCCCTGACTTTTCAATACGCCGGCAAAGGCGGCAACCTGGCTTTGCAGTTCGCTATAGGTCACAGTGTTTTTTGTGCCGGTTACTGGCGAATCATAGATAATTGCAGGCTGCTCACCGCGTCCTTGCTCGACATGATAGTCAACAGCCATATAGCAGGTATTCAGTTCACCGTCTTCAAACCAATGATAAATTCCGTCGTTATCCTGACTCAAGATCGTCTTTGGCGAGGTGTACCAGGGTATGGTACGGGCTTGTTCAGCCCAAAATAATTCTGGTTGTTCAATAGAACGCTGGTATTCGGCTTGGTATGACATACGCATGCATTTCCTAATTATTATTTGGCGACCCTGAAACTTGCCTTGAAAGTTTCAACATGACATTACATTAATAGAAAATGGTAAAAATGCGCATACGACCATTGGCTTATATGTCGACAATTTAACGGAAAACGGCTATTTTTCGGTCTGAGCAACCTGCACTTTTTCAGCGGAAAGAACAGCATTAAGCCAGTCCTTTTCAGCTAATGGTTTTGAGAAATAAAAGCCTTGAAAGTAGCTGCAGCCCCGCTGTTTAAGGTAATCACACTGAAATTCGTTCTCGATGCCTTCTGCTACCGTACTTACATTCAGCGCATGTGCTAAGTCGACAATAGAGTCGACAATAGGTACGCGTTCGTCCTGAAAAGTTATTTCGTCGACAAAATAGCGGTCTATCTTTAATTCCGAAATGGGCAGCTCTTTGAGGTAACTCAAACTTGAGTAGCCGGTACCAAAATCATCAATGGAAAACGAAAAACCTTCATGACCTAACGACTCCATGCGCTCCCGAACTAATTCAACACTGCTAATTAACGTGGTTTCAGTGATTTCCAGCATTAGCATATCCGGGTTAACCTGCCATTTGATGACGGTTTCCAGCAACTGTTTGGCAAAATCAGCCCGAACAATATGTCTGCCGCTGATATTGACTGCTATCCGGGTACGAACCCCCTGCTTCTGGCTCGTTTGCAGCAACCGGCATGCCTCTTCAATGACCCAATTTCCAATGTCTATGATGGCATCACTTTCTTCTGCAACCGGAATGAACTCCGCCGGACTGATAAAGCCCAGAGTCGGGTGTTTCCATCGAATCAACGCTTCCGAACTGACAATGTGCTGATTACCGTCATACTGAGGCTGCAACATGAGATAAAATTCCCCATCATCAAGCGCGCGCGCAAAAGAATGCGAAATTTCCTGATACCGCGCATAGTCGTTAAAAGCGGCCTTATCCAGCGCAAGCATGCCGCCAGGCCCCTGTTTTTTAGCTCGTTTCTTACCAAAGGTCAGTACACCGTTAATCTTTTCATATGACGCTTTTCTGGCGTCCAGGCGACAAGATGCAATAGCGGCTGTTACGTTATGGACTAGTTTTGAAATAGTAAGTGGCGCTGATATTTGTTTATGGCACTCCCATTCCAGGCTATCGAGTATCATGCTTGACTGCTTGGCGTTATTATCGATAGGCGTGGTAGATAAAATAAGAAAATTATCACCGATCCCTCGGTATAGCATGAGTCCATCGGGCAACAGCTTTTTCAACCGCTGACCAACAATCCGCAATATGGCATCGCCCACATGCTTACCAAACGATAAGTTGTATTGTGCGAAGTTATCCATATCAATCAAACAGCAATAGATGTCTAAGGACCGGTATTGTGACGCCGTTTGGTCCAGTACCCGTTCGAGATCTTTTTCAAACGACCGCATATTAGGCAGCAATGTCAGTGAGTCAAAGTAAGCCGTTTGATAGATATCCTGAATGGCTTTTTTCCGCTCGGTAATGTCTTTGACAATGCCGACAAACTGACGTTGTCCGTCCTGAATCACCTCAGAAATAGACAGTTCGATAGGAAATTCCTTGCCACTCTTGTGTTTACCTATCACTTCCCGCCCAACGCCGATAATTTTCGCTTTGCCTGTTTCCACGTAGTGGCGGATATAGTCGGAATGGAACTGGCTGTATGACTGTGGCATCAGCATTTTCACATCCTGCCCAATCACCTCCTCAGGCAAATAACCAAAGACGGTATACAGCGATTTGTTGGCAGTGATGACCGTGCCTGATACATCGATAGTCACCACTGCATCATTGAGGTTATCCAGAATAGCCGCCAGGTACGCCGTGTAGTTGTGTTCCGTTTCCAACAGACGATAGGCGTCGGTTATGTCTTCCAGCGCACCGTAAATATGGGTCACACGCCCGCCTCTGTAGCGCGCTTTGCCGGTGGCCTTGACGCGAATAACTTGTCCGTCAATACGATTTAAGAACCCTTCGTGACAGTAGGCTTTGCCCTCTTTAATGACGCGATTAAACGCATCTTCAATTGCGACTCTGGAATCGGCTGGGAATGACGCCAAGGCCGATTCCATAGTAACCGGCGAACCAACCGGCATACCGTAAAGGGCGTACATTTCATCGGTCCAGACGACCTTGCCTGACCTGAGCTCAACCTCCCATCCGCCCGTTCTCGATATCGAGCCTATCTCGTTTAACAAGTCTAATTTGCGATGCAATGTGGTATTGGTTTGCAGCACCGGGCAGCTAGATTGCAACTGCTGAATCAGGGCAAAGGATAATCGCCCTGCAGCCAGACTCAGTGCCGCCTCAACGAGGCCGGCATCATGCAAATGACGATGCACAAACACAATGACACATCCCACACATTCCCCATCAGCGTCACTAAGCTGGTGCGCCAACAGAGCATACTTTTTTTCATAATCCGTACCATCGATATGCAAAACGGGTACGTCCAGAAAATCACTCTGGGGGGGCGCTCTGCGCACGACCTGAAGATCGATGGATTGAGTGGCTGTTGCCTGATGTTCTTCAAGACAATATACGCCGTGCAGAGGAGTAAAATCATCCGCAATAGAAATAACCGCCGCACCCGCGCCTCGGGACAGGGAGACCAATTGTTCAGTTATGTCCCTGAGATCGACGCCGGGAAGCGACTCAAGCGCATTTTGAGATTTCTCTTCCTGAATATCCGACACGTTGTGCTCGTTAAAAATGGCACGCTCACTGCGAAGTTCAGACTAGCGGCGTGTAATACTTGTCGACAAAAGTCCTGGCGAATGACGCTTTGTTAATAATAGGAAACAAAATTAAAATTTACCAACGTTGTGCAGAAAACCAGCAAAAACCGGGGTAACTAAACGTAAACAGTCGATGAATAACAACGCAATTGATGCTAAGTCTGAGCAATAAGCACAAGGCTGTACTCTTTGATATCCGGCTGTGAGCCTTATTTGAAGTAACTCTAGCGTTACCTAAGAAAGTAAAAAGTAGCACTCAATTCATTCTGGTATTTCTGTTACAGGTCGGTAGCGAATTTGTTAGTACTGGCTCTTTTCCTAACGGGCAGCTTTGCATATAAAACAGATATTTTACCTTTCCCATAAAGACACAGAATATGGTTTTTCAGGGGAAGTGGGTGTTACTATGAAAACTGAGTAATAAGCTGTTATGCATCAAGGTAAATAGTGAATCGAGCCCCCCTTTCAAAAGAGCCAGTTAACCTATCTATTCTTTTAAAGATGGCATACACCGATTCTTTCGCTCTGGGTTTAGCGTCAACGTTTGCCGGTGCAGCAATTTCAGAAATAAGACCAGAGAGTATTATTCTGGGTTTTATTGGTTTAATGTTCCTTTACTTTTTCATAAGCGACTATACCGATGAAAATGAAATTTCAGTTTTAAAAAAGAATATTAATTGGTTTAACGCTTACTCATTTGTGACCTATATATCCGTCGCTATTGTTGGCTTCTTTATCCATTTCGAACTGTTAGCCTTTGTCGCTATTGTTGCCCTTTTCCCAGCACTAATTAATGCAGGCTTGGTTCGCCCATTTATTACCGTTAGTATCTACAAAACGAATTACAATAGGTTGTTTGGTTTTTTTGATGCATAACAAGCAAATTATGTCGCCCGCAGACGGGCTGGGACACAAACAGTCAGGCGGCTTCGCCATTATCACCTGTCTGTTTGTGCCCCATATTTAAGTTTTCGTTGCCCAAGAGAGAAATGCGCATGATTCAAAATGAGAAGGATTTTATTGAGTGGCTTGATAGACAATTGAATGTTGATATTCCGAGCGATGTCATTGCTTTTAACATTAATATATATGAGTCTCCGTTTAATGTAGAGCTGGTTGGGTCAAGTGAGTTTGATCCAGAAAATGAGGATTGGGCTTGCAATGAAGATTGGGTTTCGGAGCCAAGGATGGAAAGTGTCTCCGCTGAATTATTTGGTTCCTCCTGGGAGGAGGCCCAAGAAAATATCTTCGCAATGGCAAAAGCATATTTATCATCAGGCGTGACTAATGCAAAAAAACTAAATTCCGCGAAAGCGTTTGCAGTTGGTTTCGTGGATGGGAGCCTAAGATATGTGCATTAAGCAACTAACATGCAACGGCAGGTTAGGCCACTTAGTGGCCTGGGACCTCCTTTCAGTCGGCCCCTGCGTTGGGCGTTATACCTAAAGGAACGAAAGTGCGAGGATTCATATTTCTGTTGATCGTTGGCGTTAGTGGCTGCAGTAAAAATATTGACTCTGCCTTGACCTCTAAAGATCTTATTGCAGAGTTTTCCAAGCACGAACAGCAGTACAAGAAGTTACGGGATATGGTAACTGCTGATGCAAACGAACTTCAGAAGTTTGAGGTCGGTATTCATCGTTTAGGAGATTATCGTTTATACGATGA
>CEUY01195427.1_pt1 | contig 14201 bp, 10 predicted proteins | sample 361481 | NCBI WGS metagenome assembly CEUY01 (sample SAMEA2622737, study PRJEB7988) | marine metagenome | isolation source: saline water (ENVO:00002010), including
AAGCGACGCATTTGGTTTTATGGTGGGTACATGCAATAATTTTCGTTGGGGCGATTATTTACACAGCTGCACGGTTCTCTAAATTCTCCCACATGATCGTCAGCGCAATGAACTTGTATTACCGTCCGCTTAATCGTTCAAGAGGTGCATTGAAGCCGATGGGAGACTTCGAAACTCTTCAAACGTTCGGTGCGAAGGACCTACCCGATTTACAGTGGACTCAAGCCTTGAGTTTTGACGCTTGTACAAACTGCGGAAGATGCCAAGATGCTTGCCCTGCGTGGGCGTCAGGAAAACCACTTTCACCACGCGCCTTAATACAGGGAATGCGGGGGTATATGGAAGATAGAGCTCCGGTTATTCTTGGGACGCCTAATGGTGAAAAAATCCCAGAGCCAACGACTTCAATGGTGCACGATTCTATAGGCGATGACGTTCTCTGGAGCTGCTTGACATGTGCTGCTTGCCTAGACGCATGCCCAGTAGAGATCAACCATATCGACTCAATAGTCGACATGCGCCGCTTTCTTGCTTTAGAAGAAGCAACTGTCCCGGATACTGCGCAGTCGGCGCTGCAATCGATAGAACAAAGAGGGCACCCTTGGAGGGGTACCAACCTTACAAGGACTTCCTGGATGGAGGGCCTTGACATTCCAACCCTAGCCAAACAACCGGATTCAGAGGTTCTCTTTTGGGTAGGATGCTCAGGTGCTCTTACAGAGAGAGGAATAAGCACAACTAGGTCTATGGCATCAGTCCTAAAGAAAGCTGGCGTAAAGTTTGCTGTGCTTGGTGAAGAAGAAACCTGCTCAGGCGATCCAGCAAGACGCCTCGGCAACGAATATTTATTTCAACTTCAAGCCGAAAAAAACATAACGACCTTTAACCAGTATGATGTGAAGGAAGTGATAACTACCTGCCCTCACTGCTTCAACACAATCAAAAATGAATACCCTCAACTAGGGGGAAACTACGATGTCATTCATTACACAGCCTATGTCGGAGAACTGCTTAAAAAAGGAATACTACAACCAAGTGAAGCAGGTATAGGTAAGATCGGCACTGTCACATATCATGATTCTTGCTATCTGGGGCGTCACAACGGTGAATTTGGTGCCCCTCGTGAAATCATTAGTGCAATTCCTGGACTTAACTTTGTCGAAATGGATCTCTCCCAAGAACGTTCATTCTGCTGCGGAGCAGGTGGTGGTCGAATGTGGATGGAAGAAGAAGGTGAAAGAGTAAATCATCTTAGAACCGATCAATTCTTAGCAACAAAAGCTGATACGCTCGCCGTATCCTGCCCTTTTTGTATACAGATGTTTGATGAGGGACTCGGGGCAAAAGGTAGGGAAAACGATAAAAACGCTATCGACCTAATTAGTATCCTTGATCAGGCAACTGATTAATTACCTTATGCCAGTTAATTGTTCTATTACCACGACAATATATTCTAAAACATGCGAGCTTTTTCAACTTAACTGCTAGCATCTCTTACATACATGCCCAGTCGCCCTAGACCTGCTTCAAAGCAGCAACCAACCAGTACATCCTCTTTTGGTACCAATGGAAGATTCAGCCACGATTCTTCCGAGTACTATGCACGGGCACTTCAACCAGAAGACAGGGAAAAACTTAACAAGGAGCCTGAGCCTGAAAAACCTATTCCATCCGAGATTGTCAATAAATTTGTAACCCATTCAAGCGAAAAGATGCCTGAGCTTCCAGATCGTTCAATTCATCTAATGGTTACTTCCCCGCCTTATAACGTTGGTAAAGAATATGACGACGACCTAACTCATGACGAATATATGCAACTGATTAGAAACGTCATGCAAGAAACGTTTAGGGTACTCGTTGACGGAGGCAGAGCTCTAGTAAATGTAGCTAATCTTGGACGTAAGCCATACATCCCGCTCCATGCTTACATCATTAATCAAGCTGCAAGTGCGGGATTCCACATGCGGGGTGAGGTTATTTGGAATAAATCAGCGGGAGCCGGAACTTCAACCGCGTGGGGCAGCTGGATGTCACCGTCAAATCCAACATTACGAGACACGCATGAGTACATACTTATATTCCAAAAACCACCTTTTGGGCGTAAACCAACCCACGGAAGAAAACCAACAATAACCCGTGAAGAATTTCTCGAACTCACTAAGAGTGTTTGGGAATTCCCTCCACAGTCAGCAAAGCAAGTTGGACATCCAGCACCGTTCCCGGAGGAATTACCTCGGAGAGCAATAGAACTTTACACATTTTCTGAAGAGATCGTACTAGATCCTTTTATGGGAACAGGTTCCACAGCGCTTGCTGCAATAAAATCTGGCAGAAATTTTGTAGGGTATGAAGTTTCTACCAAGTACGTTAGCTTAGCGAATCAACGAATAGAAGCATATCGATCAGGCAATAAATTCAAGCCACCGACGTCAGACAAATCTAGAAATTCATTATGACCCGAACGCTGACTGAACTTTCAACAGAAGAACGTGAAAAAGTAATTAGTACTGTTCACAAAGAAGCCGAAGCATCTAGTTGGTCTCAGCTGAGCAACTCACGCAAATCAGCTCTTTATTCAGCATGGGAGGCACGTTACGATCTTTCTCACGCCACTATAAAAGACGGCATAATGAAGGGGTTTGATGCAGCTCAGGGTATCCCAAAAAAGGCGGAAGCCGAAATACAAGATGAGGTAACAAGGATTTTCAGGGTGTCTGGCATCAACGTAATTGAACAGGCGCAAATGTGGACCGGAAAAGAGCGCGCTGACTTACTTATTGGCTACAGTGCCAAATTTACGACCCACGTCATTGAAATAGAACGAGCTGATTCTTGGTCCGAAGGTTTACGACAAGTTCTTTGGTACCAAGCAGCTATATTCCAGGCTAATCGAAGGCATGTTCTACCGGTATTAATTTTATTCGGGAACACTTCATCTGAAAGGTTTGAGCAGATATTGGCTACCTGCGACCACAATCATGTAACTTTAAGTTCACACAGACTGACACTTGACGGAACACTAGACACAGAACACTCGCTAAGTGCCCTACTTAATGGTTCGGATTTAACATAACCAAAATTTTATAAGATGTTTCGTAATCAAATTTCATAAAATATTTAAGCCAAACTACAAAAAATCTAGTTTTTATTAAATCTAACTTTAGTAATTCAAAAACTAAAAATGAATCAAAAACTCCTGCAATAGTGCCCGAATATTAATTTGATCGAATTCTTTAACCACCATTCTGCACTTATTCTCATTCCCGGTTTTATTCTGGCCGTTGTAGCACTACTGCCGATCCGAAGTTGGCGTAATCGTATAGTCTTATACACATTATCCGGCGGCATAGCGTTCCTAACCATATTGTCCTTGCAGCCAGGCAATAGCAACGTAGCAACCGAGATCGAAGCTCAGGCGATGATCAATGCAGACAAGCCGGTGTTTATTGAATTTTTCTCAAATTCATGTGCAGCCTGCATTGCTTCACAACCAATAGTTAACAGTCTAAAGAGGGATATGACTGACGACATTGAGTTGCTAAAACTCGACGTACAAGATCGAATTTCTTCGACGTTAGTCAGAACTTATGGAGTCTATTTAACCCCCACTTTTTTGGTAATCAGTAGTGACGGGAAAATTTTGTGGAGGCAATCCGGCGGATTACTGAATAAATCTGATGCACTCAAGGCAATTGATGCAGCCTGAGTATCAGGGCATGCGCATAAGGATATCCTGGCGTGAGGGACACCCAGCCAATCCTATAGACTCAATTGATATCGAAGCTGCTGCTGCTGCGTATAAACCTGCATCTCTGATCGTTGATCCTTCGCTAAAGGCAATAGCGAAACCAGTAGCCCAAACGTCACCCGCACCAGTAAAGTCTACTGGCTGTGCTTTAATTGACGGAACATCAATCCAACTACCGTCACTCCAAATACTAGAACCCTTTTCACCACGGGTAATACATACAACACTACCCAAATTAAACAATTGTTGCTCCGGCAAATTCCCAATTTCGGTTTCCGAAACAACAATCACATCCCACTTCCTACTGCCAAAAGCTGGGAGACTATTGGCGTGAGAGATAAATCCGTCGTGCCCCCAGCGCCTTAGCCAACCAGATGGCAAAAGACAAGACAGTTTTGCTTGGAACCAGTTTAGACATGCAGTTGGCAGCTCATGTAGAAGAGGAGCGGCGAAAAACACATCTGGGCATCTCCAATCTTCTGGTATTGCGGATCGCGTAATACGACTACCGGATGCTAATAAAACTTGAGTTCTAAGATCGTTGTCATAGTAATTTGCAAAAGACGCTGTATGCTCGCTAATAACTTTACGAAAATCGATTCCGTTAAGAATCAGATCCGCAGGATAATCATCGCCCACTGACGATATAACTCCTGTTGAAATACCATGCTTTTGGGAGGTCAACGCTGCATATGCAGAGGCTCCACCAGGTATATGGCTGCTAGGAGAACCATTGTCTATGATGTTGACATCAAACGACAAGTGCCCAATCGCAATAAATTTAGGCGCGCTCATGATAAGTTAGTTTCAAAAGTTTGAGTCTAATTACTATTTCAAGAATTATATTGTCGTCATTTAATTGTTTGGAAATATTACAACCCTGCGCTGATTCCCCTCGCCTTCAGATTCTGTATGTACTTCGGGATGATCAGCAAGTGCCATATGCACAATCCGTCGTTCTGCCGGCGACATTGGCTCAAGACTATCCTCATAACCACTAGAAGCCACTCGTCCCGCAACTCGTCTGGCGATACGTCGTAACATTTGGACACGTCGCTCTCGATAGTCTTCAATATCGATTACCACAGAGGCTTTTCGACCGAGCTGACGATTTGTGACCATTCTCAAAATAAATTGAAGTGCTTGAAGTGTCTCGCCGCGCCGCCCAATTAGTAGACCAGAATCCTGCCCTTCTATTTCGAAAGTGAGAGAACCTTCGTCACCATCGTCACGTATATAAGTATCAGCCACTACACCCATGGCACCAAGGAAGTAATCAAGAAGCTCTGATACAAGCTGTTCAGCTTCCTTATCTTTTTCATGCACCACGTTCTGATCGCGTTGATACTTTACGCTCTGTCCATCAGAATCATCGCGTTCTATTGTTTTAGATCGATCCACTTGATTGGTTTTTCTAGCCCGACCGCGACGTCCATGATCCGTGCTACGTCGCTTTCGAAGAGATCGCTTAGATTTAGCATCATCCGAATCATCATCTTGTGGCGATTGTTCTTGAGTGGCTTCTAGGGATCCTTTATTGCCAAACGAGTTATTGTCTCGTGCTTTGCGTTTTTGTTTACCACGACCACGGTTGCCGCGTTTGCTTTTGCGAGCTTTGAAAGAGTCACTACCTGATTCAGTGGATTCGCTTGTGAGCAAAGAGACTTCAATCTCTGCCGATTCTCCTCCGAATCCTAGAATTCCAGAACGACCTGTATTAATTACCTTTATTTCGACGTCTTCGAGTTCGACGTCCAGTGCGGCGAGCGCGATTTCTGTCGCGTCGTCGACTGTCTTCCCTGAGAACTTCCGTCTGCTGGTCATTTTCGTATGACTCCTCCGGATCTGGTTTTGATGTGGTCGTACCTGCAGCCTCAGCGGCTAGCTGCTCAACTCGTTCCGCGCGAGTTTCATCAGTTCCTAAAAACAACCTTCCGAATAATTCAATTGGTTGTTTGCCACTAACGTAATACTGAATCACCACACCGATTATGTTTGAAAACAGAATATAAACAGCTAGACCTGCCGGAAATTGCCAGGTAAATGCGCCAAACATTATTGGGAGCATCCATAGCATCATCTGGTTAGTCTGCCGCTGCCTCGGGTCTGTCGTGGGGTTTGTTGTCATTTTCTGCTGTATAAACATCGAACCACCAACCAAAATTGGCAGCATGTAATTCAACGGCAAAGTTGCTGCAGAAACAGCGTCAATAAGTGATAGACCCAAGAAATTACTATCAAATGGAACTGCGGCTATCGCAGGGTTCCATATGTAAAACATCTCTGAAAGATTAGCCAAGCCTTCGGGTGTCGAAGGCATGGTTCTAATGATTGCTCGATAAAATCCAATCCATATGGGCATTTGGATAATCATTGGACCGAGGCAACCTATGGGGCTAACACCCGCCTCTCGATAGAGCCCCATAGTTTCGGACGACATCTGTCGCCTAGCATCACCCGACTTACCTTTGTACTTATCTTGAATCGCCTTTAGCTTCGGCTGTATAGCTTGCATCTTTTTCATCTGACGTGTTTGCCGAACGGTTAACGGGATCATCACGATCCTTATAAGTACAGTAAAAACGATGATACTAAGACCAAAGTTAGAAAAGAGTAGATGGTAGAACAACGCCAGGCTGTTGATCATCGGCCTCATTATGACTTCCTGCCAGAGGATGCCAAAGATCTCCATTACCAGGCTCCTCTATTACAAGTTATCGGCGTGGGAGCTACGATTAATCGCATCGTGCACCGCTCTTTAACTCAACGCAACCCCTTTGTGTTGTATCGTCTACAGAGAACCACTTTAAATCTCCATTAAGCGTATGCACAAAAAGTTGGTTGTTATAAATTAATGGGGTCGACTTTACTTTTTCATCAGTTACGAAAACTCCAAGTTCGCGACCATCGATAACCGAAATAACCCATACGTTACTTTCACCCGATGGAACCGCTAAAGCGCGTTCTCGCGTATCTCCACGTTTCCTATCAAATAATGTCGGAGATGCAACTATCTGTCCATCGAGCGAAGCTGACCACTTTTCGACGCCCGAACTGTCATCAATAGCGAACACAGCTCCATCCAATGCAGAAATGTACACCGTATCTCCTTCGATAACTGGTTTCGCCCAAACCCATGCTCCCGCGTCGAATTTCCATTCGCCATTTCCAGCCTCAACATTTGAATTGTTTGATGAGCTTACGCGTGTCAAATTGTTCAATTTATACGCGTTATTAGCAAAATCTCCAAAATAAAGACTGCCATCTACTGCAAGAATCGGCCCTGCCAAAGCGCCCTCAGCCTGAAACGTCCACTTAATTCTGGTATCAGGCGTCAATCTATTTTCAACATTCGAAATATCTATTGCGTAGACTGTTCCGGCCATAGTCGATATGAACGCAGTTGAGCCATCAATTGCGACCCCAGTTGATGAGGCCCCATCTAAAGGAATTCTCCAACGTACTATGGAAGAAGCATCTGGAGAAGCATCGATGGCATAGAGATAACCATCAGCGCCATCTTCCTCATCGCCGATTGCCGAGGTGCCCACAAATATGGTGTCTCCGGAAAAACCTACATTCCCAACAAGTTTAGTTTTAAGTTCGAGGCCGCCTTGCCCCCAAATCGACCGGCCATCGATAATTCTTACCCCGAAAACCTCTCCCTCACATCTATCACCAGAGTATTGATTGCACTTATATCCAGTTCCATACACATTGCCATCGAACATTATAGGATCACTATAAATAGCACCTATACCGTCCCCAATGGGATATATCCAACTAGTGTCCAGAGTCTTCGAATTGGGATCAAAGCGAACCAAATAACCATCCCGATTACCAACAAAAATCATGTCATCTCTGACCTGAGGACTAGACCACCCTCCTTCAGGCTTAAGTTCGTTCACGCAAGCAACCGTTGCGAACACAACAAAAATCATTGCGAACATTTTCGATAAGCGATTACTTGGGATTATTATTTTGCTTATTGTCATAAATTTGAATATGGTTTTTGGATCATGGATGGAAGTTGTGTTGGCGTTATGTCGGTCAGTAGTCACCAGTAACCAACTATTAGATTTATTTTAGTTCTATATTCATTTACAACTGGTCTATTTTTTTGGAACCGGATCGTAGCCTGGTGATCGACCGGGATGACATCGAATTACCCGCTTAAATGCTAACCATGACCCCGTGGACGTACCGTGGATATTTATCGCGTCCATAGCAAATTCGGAACACGTTGGGCTATACCTGCACCTACTCGACAAGTAAGGAGAAACACCAAGTTTATAAAGCTTTAAAAGTAGTAATAAAAGGCTTTTCATAAAGTCCCATTTCCATACGAGCGTGGTGAATGCATAGATACGCCTGCTCTCAATAACAATTTGCGAATTACCAAAGTGAGCTTAGTAAACGAGGCGTCTGAACATCCGTACTTTGCAACAATAACAACATCCCATCCTGAAATTGTGTCCATTAAGGAAAAAATATTTCGCAGCCGTCTCTTAACTAAGTTCCTGGTTACAGCATTACCAACACGCTTTCCTACAGCTAATCCTAGCCGCGAATATCCGAACTCATTTCGCGATACTATTACGTTTACAAATCGAGAGGAATATCGTCTTCCACATTCAAACACATAGTGGAATTCTTCAGGACGCTTAATTCGTTTTTTGGTAGATAAAGACAAAAGAAGCGGATCGTCAAACGCTTAACCGCATCCTGCCCTTGCTCCGCCGTCGCGCAAGAACAGCACGACCACCCCTAGAATTCATTCGGGTCCGAAAACCGTGGACCCGTTGACGTCGTCGAGATTTTGGTTGGTAAGTACGCTTTGGCATGGTAATAGTGGGAAGCTAGCAAGATTCCTTGTTGATTTTCTAGGAGCCTGTAGCGTTTTGGCCTATATTTCTGACATTTATGGGTAAAATTCAATTTTAAGTTCGTCATAGTGAATGTGTCAAACGATTTTGAGTTCAAATATTTGCGGTCTGAAAAACCCGTAATTATCATTAATGGATTGTTCTGCTAATAACCCCGGGTGGGAAACAGCGCCGCTGTTTTCAATAGGAGTAGGATCGCTATGGCAACGACGTCTAAGGCGCTAGAAACCACAAAAGAAGAGCAAACAGATCTCTCACTCAAGGAAGCATTTCAGGAATACGTCAGGCAAATGCCTACTGAATCCAAAAAAGCAGCGCAGCCAGAAATAGCAAAATTCGTACGTTATCTAGGTTCAGATCGCAATATTAACTCAATTATTCCGTCTGAGATCGGGGAATACAACGAAACATTCGGAGCGAAAACAGCAACGCGCGATGCAACTGAGCGGCTGGCATCAGTAAAACTATTCCTTGCTTTCCTCAAGAAAAAGGATCTAATTCAAGTAAACCTGGCTCAGCATCTACGACTGCGGAAAAGCCGAACTAACTCAAGTCGAGGATCAAAAGTAAAACTCTCTGAGTCAAATACCCGTTCGGTACGCTTGACACAGAGTGGATATAACGAGATGACAAAACAGCTTGCGCAACTTCAAGATGAGCGAGTCCGAATCGTGCACGACATCCAACGTGCGGCTGCCGACGGTGATGTAAGAGAAAACGCCCCACTCGAAGCGGCTCGTGAAGCACAAGGGATGACCATTGGTAAGATTCAGGAGATTGAGGCAACCCTCAAGGTAGCTGTAATCATTGATGCTAAAGGACAGGACCAGACCAGAGTCCACATTGGCTCCAAGGTCGAATTAACTGAAATCGGTTCAAACAAAACAGTCAAGTACCAACTTGTTGAGCCAAACGAAGCCAACCCATTAGCAAATAAGATCTCGATCGTTTCTCCAGTAGGCTCAGCAATTTTAGGTCATAGCCTAGGGGACGAAGTTAAGGTCAAAACCCCTCGTGGTGAACACGTTTTCAAAATCAATAAGACTTCTTAGTTTCAAGTCGGCGTGCAAAACTAGAAAGCCTTATACCCATCTAACATCAATGGAACAGCACACTCTTGTCCAAAAAACTGTCCAACGCGATATCTTTGTTAGTAAAATCTAACTACGACAAAACATAAGTCACAAAGGCTCGGCTGCGTTGGCTGAAAATTTTACATTAACTCATTGGATTTTCTTTAATCTCATACTCGCAGCCCTTCTCGTACTAGACCTAAAGGTCCTGACCCGTAACTCCCGCGAAGTCAGCATGAAACAAGCGGCCTGGCTAACTGCGTTTTGGTGGGGTGTGGCAACCATCTGTGGAATATGGATTTTTACTACAGGATCAACCGACCAAGGACTGAACTACACTACCGCTTTTGTAGTGGAAAAAGCTCTTAGTGTAGACAATTTATTCGTTTTCCTCGTTATTTTCACATACTTTGGTTTGCCGAAGGGCGCAAGACTACGAGCACTTTTTTACGGCATCATCGGTGCCTTAATAGCAAGAGCTATCTTTATTGCCATTGGTCTGAGCATAATAAGTGCATTCTCATGGGTACTATTCCTACTAGGCGCATTTTTAGTTTACACCGGGTACAAAATCGCATTCCTGGGCGACTCGGAGGTTGATCCTGGGCAGAATCCCGTCGTGCGTGCGTTCCGAAAATTCATGCCTGTCACAGATCAATATCACGGACATAATTTCTTCACCCGATTACCAAACGGAGCCAAAGCAGCAACACCGTTTTTATTAGTAATTATTGCGCTCGGAACAACCGACATTATTTTTGCAATAGATTCAATACCAACTGTTTTTGGAATAACCAAAGACCCATTCATAGTATGGTCCTCTAACGCCATGGCAGTTTTAGGTTTAAGGCCCTTATTCTTTTTGTTGTCAGGGTTAGTGCAGATTTTCAGATTCCTACAGTACGGGCTGGCATTAGTTCTTGTTCTAATAGGAATCAAAATGGTGCTTGAAGAAGCAGCGCATACGTTCGAGTTTCACCTGCCTACATTAATGGAATCCCCATTCCTATCATTAGCTGTAATCTCAACAATATTTGCTTTAGCCATAGTTTTATCTAAAGTAATCCCCGCTTCTCCAGAAAATCATCTGAAATCAGAAGCAGCAGAATAAAACGCCATGACAATGATTACTCGAACGCAAAAGCGGTCCAGCGTAAGTACTGACCTAGAAGCTGAGCTAAAAAAGTCAGTAAACGGAGAAGTAAGGTTCGATGAAATAACTCGTCAAATGTACTCGACTGATGCTTCACTGTATCGAATCGAGCCAGTCGGAGTAATTATCCCAAGAGATCAAGATGACGTTCAGGCGGTTTTGGAAATCGCTGATAAAAACAAAGTCTCTGTACTCCCTAGAGGAGGAGGCACCGGCCTTTCAGGTCAAACCGTGAACAACTCTTTAGTACTGGACTTTTCAAAGTACATGTACCAAGTTCAGGAAATTAATCCAGAAGAACAATGGGTTCGAACTCAACCGGGCATAACCATTGACGATTTAAATCGCCAGATCATGCACGCTGGTCTTTTCTTTACTTCAGACCCTAGCACCTCATCACGAGCCAACATCGGAGGTGCATTAGGTAACAATTCGTGCGGTGCACACTCGATCGTATATGGAAAAACTGTCGATCACATTCTTAGTATGAACGTCGTACTATCTGACGGTTCCTCAACGGTTTTTGAACAACTCGCGCCCAGCGTTTTAGAATCAAAATTAAAATCAGAAACACTCGAAGGCCGTATCTACAATCAAGTAAAGGATATCGCTTACAGATCAACTGTCGCTGTACAAAAGCGATACCCGAAAATTTTGCGCCGCGTCGGCGGCTATAACCTAGACCTCATACAAGATGCAGATCAACTTAATTTAGCCAAATTAACTGTTGGATCGGAAGGCTCATTGGTCGCTGTGACCGAGGCAAAACTAAACTTGGAGCCAATCCCGCAAGTTAAAGGGCTCTCTGTTCTTCACTTCAAAAATATCTCTTCAGCAATGGAAGCTACTGTCGCTGCATTAGAGGAGAAACCTGCTGCAGTAGAACATATCGGTGAAATGATTATTTCTCAAGCTAAACAGTCCCTTGGATTTGCCAGAAATTTGACTTTTCTTGAAGGAAACCCAACCGACATTCTAGTTGTAGAAATGACTGGCGAATCAGAATCCGAAGTTCATTCGAAACTAGACACTCTAGACGAGCGCATGAAAACCGGCGGCAAGCCTTATGCAACGACTCGTTTGATGAAAGCTTCTGAACAAGCGCAAGTCTGGGCAATGCGACAAGCAGGTCTTGGTCTGATGATGAACATACCTGGTGATGCCAAGCCACTTCCTTTTGTAGAGGACACAGCGGTAGCACCTGAAAAACTTCCAGAATATGTAAATCGATTTGAAGAAATTGTTCAATCTAACGGCACCGAAGCCGGCTATTACGGTCATGCCTCGGTCGGTTGTCTACATATTCGCCCAGTTGTAAATATGAAAACTCAAAGTGGCATTGATCAAATGGCTCGCATTGCAGATGAAATTTCTGACCTGGTTCTGGAATTCGGAGGCTCGCTAAGTGGTGAACACGGTGATGGTATTGTGCGCGGAGCTTTCGCTGAAAAGATGTTCGGCACAGATCTAGTGCAACACTTCCGAGAGGTCAAAACAGCTTTCGACCCCAAAGGAGTAATGAATCCAAATAAAATTTTTGACACCCCGGGACTTACTGAGAATCTTCGTTACGGCACTAACTACAACCCTGTCTCGCCACCGGTTCGACTTGATTGGACAGCAGAAGGGGGGTTCGTAGCTGCCATAGAGAAATGTAATGGAGTGGGTGCTTGTCGAAAGGTAAATGCAGGCGCTATGTGTCCTTCTTACATGGCGACGCGAGAAGAAAAGCACACAACGCGAGGCAGAGCTAATTCACTGAGAGCAGCTCTAACGGGTGAACTGTCAACTAATAATTTCGCATCTAAGGATCTAATTAAAGTTCTTGATCTCTGTCTGGAATGTAAATCATGCAAATCAGAATGCCCTTCGAATGTAGATATGGCAAAGATCAAATACGAGTATTTATTCCAGTATTACAAGAAAAATAAAATTCCAATCCGGTCTCGATTAATCGCCGACATACACAGACTTAACTCATTCGCTGCGCCATTAGCTACTATCTCAAATCTAATTAACCGAGCAGCGCCTATTAAATTCATTCTTGAAAAAACTGTTGGATTTGACCGTAATCGCCCATCACCGAAACTAGTCCGCAATACGTTCCAAAAATGGTTTAACCACCGCGTCTCCACCAAGGTCTCCACCAGAGGGGAAGTGATTTTGTTCCATGACACCTTCATGAACTTCAATCATCCTTCAATCGGAATCTCAGCAACTCGAATTCTTGAAGCGATGGGATATGAAGTAGTGATATTGAATGACCGAAAATGCTGCGGTCGCCCCATGATCTCTAAAGGATTGCTTGATAAAGCTGGTAAAAATGCCCGTCACAATGTCGATCTTTTGCATCCATACGTGGAAAAGGGGGTAAAAATAGTTGGTTGCGAAGCAAGCTGTATATCAGCAATCACTGACGATTGGCCTGCTCTACTAAATGGAGATTCCAAAGCGAAGCAGGTGGCTGGCGCCGTCTTGACCGTAGAGGATCTACTAGTGCAAACATTCGACGATGGTGGCCAACAAATTAAGTGGTCAAATATGCATAAGAATATTAGATTTTTTGGTCACTGCCACCAAAGGGCTTTGACTGGGACATCAAACTCCCTCAAAGCATTAAACCTTCCGACAGGTTTCAATGCAACAGAAATTTCAGCTGGTTGCTGTGGAATGGCTGGATCATTTGGCTATGAAAAAGAACACCTAGCTGTATCTACGGCCGTTGGTGAGGATCGACTCTTCCCAGCTGTTCGTGCGGTCAATGATGATGTTGAAATAGCGACAAATGGAATATCCTGCCGAGAACAAATTGGATTCAATACCCCACGTCAATCTCGACATATCGTTGAAATTCTAGGGGACGCTCTTACCAAATAAAACAGATTCTAAAAGTCATTAAATGTGATGACATTGATAATTGTGCAACAAAACTAGCCAACACTTATAAACACAAAACTGTCGGTAGGCTATAGACTGCCGGTATGTGGCAGACAATGCATTAATAAATTCCACACCACTTAGTGCGTTTATTAATTACAAATACGGAGAAATACTGTGTCGACTCAAAACAGAACATCACCCAATCTGACTGAGCCACTTTTCGGGACAGCACAGCAAGCTCAGATGTCAGGCTCTGGTCCATCCATATGGTTGGCTGGCGATCCAAAAGATCTTAAAGAATGGATGGTGCGCGGTGCGGCAGGAATCGTTACAAACACTATTGTTTTAAACGAAATGGTAAAAAAATACGGGCAGATCACAGAAGTCACAAAAAGATATCTTGATATCACAGACAAGCCAGTCGCTATCGAAATCGACGGACATTCAACAGAAGAACTTCT
>CEUY01024811.1_pt1 | contig 14170 bp, 11 predicted proteins | sample 361481 | NCBI WGS metagenome assembly CEUY01 (sample SAMEA2622737, study PRJEB7988) | marine metagenome | isolation source: saline water (ENVO:00002010), including
GTTGAAATTTACCATCAGGCCATATCAACCGTGGCCCCCATATTTCTTTATATGGAAGAGCACAAAAAGATTCCAACATTACTTCAAATGAGTTATCGATAAATTCTGTATCTGAATTCAAAAGCAGTAATATATCCCCAGTAGCATTCTTTACTCCGAGATTATTAGCGCAACCAAACCCCTTATTAACCTTAGAATAAATAACTTTTAGATCGGGATATCGCTCTTGATGTTTCGGAAGATTCTGTAGCGTTGAATTATTATCTACTACTATAATCTCCTTTTTAATCCCCGCCAAATGTTGATAAATCGATTTTAAACACGCAGCAAGCAATTCAGGGTTATTATAATTTACTATAATTATAGATAGAAGCTTCAATTCTTCCCCTCGATAATAAATTGAAGAACAAACAACAGAACCCTCTTTTGCATAGGAGTTTTTGGGTGCTTAAACGTTAAAATAAACAGGTGTATTTATAGGATTCATAAATTCTCTACTAAAATTTTCTTTAATTCTCGAGCTGGACGAGCGACTGTTCTGGCATACTGCTTACAAAATTTCTGGCGTGCATCCTGCACCTTTTTGCTATTCCACCATCCGCCAATATCGTCCCAATGCAAGGCAATAGATTTAGCAGTCTCCTCAGAGGAGAAAAAAAGGATACCAGCATCCATCAATAATTCGTAGTAGGGTTTTGCACTTGGCAGAATATGACTCAAGCCGCCTCGCCAAAAACACATGGTTGGTATATTCAATGAAAGTGTTTCAAGAATCCCGGTCGAGTCATAGGAGTGTACGACAAGCCGATTTTTTTCTATCAACTTTTCAATATTAATGATTCCCTTCTCAATTTTAGCATGAGGGCAGCGCTCTCTCCAGCGTAAGTCTTCAAAAGATCTCATACTCTTATATGCAGGGTGAAGACGTACCGTCAATCTCTGGTGAATATGCTCGGGAAGATTTTCCGCGAATCGAAACTGATCCTCCAAGTATAATGCGAATTCAAGACCAGCCACACCTTCCCACCCAGTGTTCATAACACTAGTTTCAATAGTTTCAACTAACAACAAGCCTCCGGTAGCATTAAATTCCTGCGGTTTTTTCCCCGCACTGGTAAATATAAAGGCTGGGATGTCGGTCTCAACTTCCGTCCATCCCCAGGTAAGAAACTTGTCACTAGTTACTCGGTCCGTCATACACTTACTACCTGCCCATACATGAGTCCCATAATTATTTCCATGTTGCCCAGTAAAGTACGGAATACCCTGCTCAACTTTTAAAGCGGTCCAAGCCTTAAAAATTTCCCTTGTGAAAAAAGCATTTGATGTAAAAATAAATCTCGGCCTTTTTGGCCATGGCAGTTCTTCCGCCCTTTTAATGAGGTTCTTATATCCTTCTAGATAGCAGGCAGGTAAAACCTCCGGCAATTGCCAACGCACGTATTTTTCAAAGCCCTCAAAATCATTATAATTTAACTTCAGGTTTGTCCGAGTCTCAGGATCAGGATCAACTTTAGTTAACCCGTGTGGAGGGTTCTTCCATATCTGAGGAATCTGCCCTAGAGCAAGTTGAAGTTTAATTTCTTCCGCAACAGGTAGGTAGCTAGAAATTATAAACGCATCCGTATCCCTTCCAAACTTAACACCTATTTCACAAATTAGCTTTTCCACCAGCCTGGCAATTGCAGAACCTAACCCAAGAGTTTTTATAAAATCAAGGAACTTGCGCAACAGCCCGATAGTTTGAATCGATAATCCACATATATCTTTTTTCTCACCTGCAAAGTTATGAGCCTTCTCTCGGGGAACAAAAATCGAGTTCAACTCGACATCTCCCCTGAAGGTCATAATGCTTGAATAAAAACTATTATTCCAACGGTCATCGCTACAGGCATCCATAAAGCTCCGTATATCTGATGTTGCAAGATCGCAATTGCCACCTTGAATAATAAAAGTTTCTGAAATCTTATAGTTTTTTAGCGTTTGATCGAGAGCGTAATAACGATTAAAAGCCAATTGCACGTAAATCCTCAACCACGGGCTTATAAGAATATTCCAATATCGTTCGCTGTATTGAACTCCGTGGTATTTGTTAAGCACTTCTGTCAGCTCAGTTAAAATTTGTTTGGTCAGCCCATGCACATAATCCATACCACTCAGTTTCTGCTCAGGTTGCGCACCAAAAGGCTGCGCCACAAGCGCATCCATCTTAGACCAGATATGCTTACGACTGTAAAGACGACACCATTCTCCAAGGAAAATAACTGGAACATCCTCCCCCCAAGTTTCCTCCAATGCTGTCGTGACTAACAACCTCTTCATCAATCAAAACTCCTTTCACATATTCCAAACTGGATCATTCTTTTAAATGTTGATTTTCCATATCGAAAATTCAGCAACAACGGCCCTCTAAAACCGGTATCGCCCTATACAAGGCGCCTTATCACCTGCGCTCAAATCAGCCAAAGAAAGCATAATTCAACCGGTTCGGCAGAACAATAGGATTTTATTTGTCGATGTAAAATAATCAGCCAGGGTAGATTGGCTAAAGACACACCGCAAAAGTATTAATAAAATAACCAAATTTCCACACAGAATTGTTCATCCCTATTTCTTCATGTAGCCTTCAACTAATACCGCAATATCATTAACAGATGCAAAGTTCTGGGAAGTTAAATCTTCCACATCCATGGCAATTGAAAACTCGTCCTCTATCTCAGCAATAAGGCTGATAAGTCCAAAGGAGTCCAGCATGCCATCCTCCAACAAAAGCGATTCAGGAGTAAGTATCTCTCTAATTGAAGAATCTAATGCTTTCTCAACGATATCTGATATCTTGCTAGCAACCGAAGTCATCTTCACTCCTCATAAATAATCATTCCCGTTTTTTTACAAATAAAAAAGGATCTTGCTGAATAGCCGGGAGCACGTATTCTAAAATTGATCTAGCATGATAACTTGCAATGCTAATCCCATTGACCACTTGTATTTTCATTCCCGCTTTCTCTAGAATAGGTAATAGAACGGTAAAATCCTGAAGAACAGGCGGGTTCAACCTTCTCACAAAAAGAGTTTCTTGAAGGTCAAATGAAAGCCCTTCCCTTATCAAAGTACCACTAAATTTCTTATCAAAGCGATAATTGATAGTATCTCTGACTAACCATTCCATTCGGTGCAGATAACTGCAATTCGTAGGGTGAGTGCCAAGAAGTAAAAAACAGACATCGCGTTGTTCCATCCATTCATAAAGGGATCCCTCTCCCCATGCATGTTTTGGCTTCAAATGGGTCACCTCGCTTGCAACTTTATCAGAAACAGCAAATGAGAAAAACGCACTCAAGGTTTGATGCGTGTCCTTGCGCTTACGAAAACATTCCGTAAGAACTCCGGTGGAACTGCCATTAAGATCTAAATCGCAATACCCATCGATATATCCACGCGTGAATGTGGGCATTAAAAGACCTCTATCACCAACAACATCTAAAAGAACATCAAGAAGTTTTTCCACTCCCTTCTCATCATGTTCACGCATCACTTTTAAAAAAGGCCAAGCAGAAGAAAATACGACAATTGGTCGGTCATCATCTCCAATGGCCTCATGAATAGCAGCACTAACCAGTTGTAGAAAATCCATATTTAGTTTTACAAGCTACCTCTAAATTATCAGGTGGGAATAAAAACAAAAAATCCCAAATAGAGAATACTGGGATTATCTTTATTCTTTGGAAGAGTCAAACAATTCTCGAAAAGCGCGGGAGTCCGTTAAGCATTTTTCCATCATCAACCAAATTATTCACAGCGAACTCGTTAACACAAGAGTTGACATCAGCGTCCATCGCCCGGAATTATCTTGCAAATCCAAAGCAGCTTCCGGGTCTACAGGTGCCACACCATGCTGACAGGAAGGTTTAATAACATACAGGTCTCCAGGGTCCAAATGCTGATCAAGCGAAACACTCTCTCCATTCAGGTCGCTATCCACATATAGCCCTCCATCCTTGTAATCAATTCCTAGCTTAGACAATTTTATCATAAAAACTGCCTTTTGAATTGATTCCGGATCACTGTGCTTTTGCATATAACCTCCACCTCGGGGATAATGACCAATTAAAGGCACCGATACATGCTCTTCTTCTTCCCGCTCAAGCGCAAAATCTTCTCGCAAGCCAGAAAAAATATTTCTGAAACGAGCAAGGCGATTCATTACTAGAAGAAGCCCGGGAATAGGTTCTTCATTCCAATAAAAACACCTGAATTGTCTCGAGATACATTTTACCCTGGACTTTTCCGGGTTGTTGTCGAATCTCCAATGGTTTTTGGTCACCCCATGCTCAACCGCGGGATTATCAGGCTGTGTCTCGCAAAATAAACGATGCGCTAATTCTCTCAACAACCGAGCTTCAGCCAAAGGAAGAAAGTTTTTGATTAGGACAACATCACTATTAAATATCTTCTGCCTTAACATGGCAAGGGTGTCGTCCGAAACTCCGATTAATTCAGAATCATATTTAACACCGATTTCTTGACTCGAAAAAACATGCACTTGCATGAGGACTACCTTTCAATAGCAAAACAACGAACAGGCGCCCCATCACCCTCTTTTATTTTTAACGGAGCGACAACCAGATCAACCGTCTCGCTTTCAATAGCGCGAATATTTACTAAATATTCCACAATTACTACACCTGCGCCTAAAAGAATCTTGTGATTAGGAGCATCCTTTTCGCAACCCCGACCATTTTTAGGGTTATCAGGCTGAGGGGTATCTAAAGCCAGAAGCCGACAACCTTTTCCCACCAACCATTCGCAAGCCGCTTCTGAAAAAAAAGGATGATCCGAATAGTAATGAAGGGTATCAAGCTGCAAATCCCAATCAAACCTAACAATAAGCCTTTCCAGATTTTTCCCTTCCAGCTTGGCAGCTAACTCCTCGACTCCGATTTCCTGAAAGTCCGGGGTCTTGGAAAGATCCAGCACAGTAGCGACACCACATAACTGATCAATAGGAATGTTATCAACAGTAGCTCCTCCAGGTATAAAATGGCGAGGGGAATCAATGTGAGTCCCTGTATGAGTTCCCAGGGTCAACTTTCGAGTCTCTCTTTTCTCTATACCAAGACGACCTAACTGAGTGATTTCAACCATAGGATGCCAATAACCCCAAAACGTTTGCATTCCTTCCTCAATGGTCATCGACAAATCAATTATTCGATTTTTCATGTTTAAATATTCTGCCTTAAAATATGTTTTTGAACTTTTCCATTACTGGATTCTGGAAAACTATCAACAAATATAAAACGACTCGGCACAGCATCAGAGTTAAGAAGCTCTCCACAAAAAATAGTTAAAGCTTTTTCCTCCAGAAGAATATCAGACTCAGGGATCAAAAAGGCAATTACCTCTTCAACCCAGAAAGGATGACTGACACCTACCACAGCAACATCTTTTACTCCTGGATATTTAAGCAAAACATCTTCCACCTGTTTAGGACTTACATTGGTGCCACCATGGATGATCAAGTCTTTGCGTCGCCCCGTTATAAATAGGTGCCCGCCAGCATCAACCTTGCCAATATCACCTGTATCGAACCAACCATTCGCGTCCAAAACTGGAACAGGTTGCGAACTAGCATCCAAGTATCCACCAGAAGCATAACTAGAATGCACCCAAATACTTCCTTCTTGATCTGGAGAAAGAACTGCCCCATCCGAATCCCGCACTTCTATCTTCACGCCTGAGAGCAGCAAACCCACAGAGCCTTCTAGGTCAGAAGCCTTGGAGGAATTGACAGAAATAAACATACACTCGGTCATACCATAGCTTTCCAGACAGCCCACTCCCGCACGATCACAAAATGCTTCACGAACGGCTGCATGCAGCGGTGCGGTTCCCACAAAAACATGGCGAAGATTCAAACGCGTCCAGCTCCGAGTTTCCTCACCTCTACATAATGGCGTCAAAGCAGCTACCATGGAAGGCGTTAACCACATTGCATTGACATTTTTACCGCGTACCATGCTCCAAAAATTCAGACAACTTTTCATATCAAAAACATCGCCCAAAATCACAGACCCCCCGGCCATGAGGGGTGATAAAAATGTATTCAGCAAGCCCGCCATATAACCCGTCGGCATTACATGCAACATTTTAACTTCTTCACCAAGGCCTGCCCGCTGATTAAAGGAACGGGCATTGGCCAGTAGGGTTACAAAGTCATGACTAACTCCCTTGGGCGAACTAGAGCTGCCAGATGTGAAAAAAATCACCTGCACATCTCTAAAACTTGCCTCAACCACACCTATTTCAGAAGGCAACTCTCCGCTATCACCACTCCATTTAAGATCAGGCTGAGTGAGCTCACAAATATGCTGAACTTCACCGAAAGAGGCCTTTTGACTAACAGAAACAATTTCATAACCTCCCAGCGAACAAGCAAGAACAGCAAGCAAATATTCTAAACGATTCTCAGGCAAGTAAAGCAACACTTTTGAACCCGGCACCAAACCCTGGCTCCGCCAAAATACTACTCGACGCCATCCTTCTACGAGTAACTCTGTATAAGTCCAACAATTGTCACCATATAACAGGGCAGGCTTATCAGCATGCTTTGAAAAATTTTCATTTATTTCTCGGCAACCCTCTGTCAATGTTGTTCCTGACCGTAGTAATGTTTATAAAGAGCTTTCCATGGTCCGCGTAATCCCGCTTTCGCAAGCTTAGCTGCTTGCGCTTCGACTAAATTCTCAGGCGCATTAACCTGATCTACTTCGCAAACAGCTATCATAAGTCGGCGCGGATCTATCCTGAACTTTCGAGCATACTTTTGAATAGTTCCCATATAGCTACTGTGAAATAAAGCTAAACCGGAAATAACATCCAAAGAACTCACACTTCCTATGCTATGGTATGCATTAATAAATCTCTCAGAAATATCGAGCAATGCGATGGGATCAAGGTTTAAATCAATTCCCTTTTTCAATAAAGCGCATACTAATTGTTCGCTTGGTGTATTTCCCGCACCACGCCCCATTCCCTGCAATGAAACATCCACATACTCCGCACCTAATTCTACCGCCCGAAGAGAATTTGCAACACCGAGCCCTAGATTGTTGTGACCATGAAACCCAAGACACAAGCTGGTAGTCCGTTTTTTCACAGCCTCAACATAACTCGTAATCTGCTCCGGCAACATTCCTCCTGCCGAATCAACCAAATACACAAGATTTGCACCATATTTCTCAGCCTCTAAGGCATACTTCGCAAAGTCATCCGGCGAGCCCGTATAGGACTTCATAAAATTAACGCAGGCAAATAAATTGTGCTTTCGTGCCAATTCAATAAAAGGACACACCTCCCGATAATCTTCCAAATTAACCCCAATTCGTACAAACCCCATACCATGATCTATTGCTTTCTCCAGTGCGTCCAGCGTAGCGATACCGGGAATGCAAAACATCCCCCAGCGAGCCGTGGTCAACCCTGAAGTAGCAGCTTCCATATAGGAAATATCCGTTTCAGCAGCATCACCATATCCTTTTTCGGAAGCACAAAGCCCAACACCATGGCCGACCTCAATCCAACCTATACCTGCTGACTCCAACCCTTTGCAAATAGCAGTTGTTTCTTCTGATGTAAATTGGAAGTTTATGGCATAACTGCCATCTCTCAATGTACAGTCAAGCAATTTAGGCTTCGGTGATTTTTCTATATTAGGCATGGATGATATTAGAGTTAAGCGCGAAAAGTTTATCAATCATACATCATTTTCACATACTTTAGGACAGCCCCGTTTATTAACTTCCGGCAAATGGGAACAAGCTCCCAAATCGGGACCGTAATGATATCCGCAATGTCGAGGAGGGAATTTTTGCCATCACTATATGCAATCAGATCCATCATTGGTTTCACCAAGTCATGAGAAGCCAAGGTGTTCAGCGTAGGATAAAGACCATGCTTGCTTAAGTGAGGCTCGCCAAGCACCGTCACCTTTGGGATGCAATTGGATTCGATGGCCTCAAGTACTTTTCGCAAAACATTGAACCCCCCGCCAAGCCCTCCTGGGGTCACAAAATCCAAATTATCTAGCGAAGTGTGATATTCCGGATACTCATGGTACTTACTCCGCATGATGGACGCGATGGGGAGGTCTACCCCTGGAGCACAATATTGGCGTTCATCACTTCCCCGGTCCAGATAATCGTACCTTTTAAAATCAGGCGCAATATGTTTGAGCACATGCAACGCAACCTGGTCTGATAAGGTATTTCCAGAACGCGATGCCAAATAGGAGTAACACCTATCATCACCAATACAAACAATATTAAAACCAGCTATAATATTTTGCCTTAAATGATCCAGATTCTTGCTCAGATAGGCAATAGAACCAATTGTTTCTGGTATAAAAATAATACGATAAGTGTATCGATGCTTTGGCAGTTCACTGAGCCACTTCCCCAGATAAGTTGTCACACAAGGACCGGAAAGCTCGTTATTAGCCATCGAAGGATGGCAGACATTAGTGGATAAGAAAACCTCCTCATCCGTTTCTCCAGGAATTACCAACTCTCCATAAGTCAGAGAGCCTGGAGCCAAAGTTGCATCTATGTAGGCACGATAATTACCGGGCTTTAATTTTGATCGTTGGCTATGTGGCAGGCAAAATCCCCACCGTTTGGAATAATAGGAGGTAATATATGGAATGGCTTCTGGCATGTCAGGAAGTGAATACAGGTGTGGCTGAAGCCCCTCAAGGCTCAAGACCTTATCCACCGGCGTGGAATAGCCCATCAAGTGCAAATTATGCTCCGCAAAATCCGCAATTCGATTACCATCAGGTCCTTCAATCCATGCCTCCCTGACATTCCACTCATCAGGGATTTTCCAATCGAAAACCTCTGTGCTCGAAGGAATCTCATGCACTACTAAACCCGGCAAAAGTTCCTTAAAAACACTTAACGTTTCCCTAACACCATTGCCTGTCAGGCTCCGGTTGATCGGCCAAAGACGCTTAGCAAGAGCATATATGGAATCACCAATTTTCAATACCGAGTCATCCATTTTTTGCCCCATCTATAATCCTCGTAGTGCTACAAAATCAGTGCTATAAATTTTACCTTTTTCCAGTTTTTGCACTGAAATAATATTATAAAAATTACTAACAAAACTTTACTTAAAAATTAGTAGCTGTGCGAAAAATTTACCATAACGTCTTCGTGTTGGCAAACCCGCATTATCTGTTGCTCAAGATTTTTAAGCATTGACCTACCCTGAAATTTCCACTTCAAAAAATGTCCCGCTTAAATTCTAAAAAAAAGCACACAAAAATCCTTCGTATTTAAATTTTTGGCGATGCATAAAACAGAACATTACATACCCGATATCAATTCGAGGGACTAAGTCTGCTCGAAGGGCCAACTCACCTCAGTTAAGCCTTTTAAATCCCCCATGGCACACGGGTCCTTTAAGTAGAGACATAATATCCCTCCCTTCTTCGCACTCTTCAATAAGACTAAATATAGGATCGAGATGTTCAAAGAAGCTTGCAACAATCTCAGGAGAGTGGGCGGTGCATACATATATACTATTAGCCGCTAAATACCCATTGGCCTGCATTTCCTGCGTTATTAATGTTTTATAAGCCAGCGAATTCGCGCTGTCAAAAATAAAGTTGGTGAGCGCTGGTAAACCACTGGTAGTTATAGAAAGATTATATTTATCAGCCAGGGCCTTCCACCTGGATGTTATATCCAAGCCGGTTTGAGTTATTATTTCCCATGATTTTTCTTTTTCCATAATCTCTAATGTTTTAAGAGCTGCGACAGGCCCAATACGCTCGGTCCAAAAAGTACTGCTGATAAAAGTGGATTGGGCGACCTGCATAACTTCTCTTTGGCCGATCACCGCCGTAATTGCATATCCATTGCCCAAGGCCTTACCAAACACCGCCATATCAGGCTCTACCCCATAAATTTTATGCAGACCACCAAAGCTTTGCCGAAAACCGGAAGTACATTCATCAAAGATAAGAACTATGTTTTTTTCGGAAGCAAGCTTACGAACTTTATGCAGAAAGTTATCTTCCGGACCCATGTTCCTTGAGACTTCCATCTTGATCACACCAATATCACGGATCTTGACCAACTCTTCGAGTTCAGCAAAATTGTTATAGCTGAAAGGATATACTGTATCGCGAAGATTTTCCGGCACACCTTTGGGTTCCAATCCAGGCAGGAGATGTCCATCCAAGTTCTTTTCATCGTTTAAGTTGGCAGACAGATACCAATCGTGCCAACCATGGTAACCACAAACCGCGACCTTATCTTTTCCCGCGGCAGCACGTGCAATACGGATAGCAATAGCATTTGCCTCACCCCCAGAACGAGCGAAACGTACCATGTCGGCCCAGGGATGGAGCTCAATCAACTTTTCTGCCAGAACAACCTCTTCTGGACAATTTAAAGTAGACATATTGCCCATATCGATCACCTTCTGCACCGCACCATCAATTTCGGGATGACCGTATCCTAGAATATTAGTGCCAACACCCATGATTGACATATCAATGTATTCCCTGTTATCAAGATCCCAGACCCTGCAACCTTTAGCCTTACTGAAATAGGTAGGCCATTGTTCAGGCAAAAACATCTCGGCCCGTTTGGAGAGCAGCATATTACCCCCAGGAATGACTCGTTTAGCTCGTTTCCACAGCTTCTGCCCCGAACTTTGCTGGGCTCCCTGATTCCGGACTATATGTTGGTTGGGCATGAACCAATCCGGATGTTTTCTAGACAAACTTAGCACTTCAAGCCAGCCAAAGTCGCGTCGAGGATGGAAATGTTCAAAGATTTTTTGCACTACTTCAAAGTCTTCAGGCTCATCAACCGTCCAACGCTCTTTTGAGTTATCTGGGTCATGGATAAGATTTGCCTGACTAAACTTCCCGGATTCACGAATAAAAGGTGTGACATGCTCGCGCTCTTGAGGCCTCTTCGCCTCCCTCCAAGCCGTTTCCAAAGTCTGGAAAGTAAAAACCTCCGTATCTAACCCATCCGGGTAAGTTGGAGGTAATGTATTGGAAACATATTCCACGCTATCATTCTTAAGCTTGGTAATAACCTGGTTTACGATCGCAGGATCAATTAGCGGACAATCCCCAGTGATGCGCACGATAAAGTCAGCCTCAGCCTCTTTCGCCGCCTGGTAATAGCGATCAAGCACATCGTCTTCGCTTCCTCTAAAGACGGTAAATTCCAAGTCTCGAACATACTTAGCCAAAAGATCATTGCGAGGGTCTTCCGATGTGGCAAGAACGATTTGGTCAACAAGCTTAGAATTTTTCAAACGCGCCAACAACAAACCAATCATTGGTGTACCGCAGATAGTCCGCATAACCTTATTTGGGAAGCGGGTGGAACCCATGCGGGCCTGGATGATAGCTACCGTCTTCAAGGGGAACTCCAGTGAGAAGGATTGATTAAATCAAGGTCATCACTCATCAAGGATTCAGGCGGAATCGTACTGGAGTTTATGGCACATGCGAGAATTTCCCGCAACTGTTCCAAGCTATCGACACCTACCACCACACGGTTGATTTCAGGTTGTGATGTAGCAAAACTCAGACAAGCTTGTAGAGGAGTCAATGCGTGATCTGTCAGCCAGTGATGCCAGTCATCCCATAACGATTGCCATAGGTTAAACTTTACAGGCCGATTAGTAGCATCCATCAATAACAATCCCTGCAGAAAAATTGAACGAACGTGAACCTCTGTACCGGCTTGGTGCAGCCGGTTCAGCCAGCCAGATGAGACCAGGCGACGATCCAGAATATTGAAGGGTGCCTGCACCAAATCGAATTGGTAACTCGGCCAAATCACATCGAGTTCATCAGGTCCGTAAACGGACACTCCTATTTTCTCAACCTTCCCCTGATCCCGGACAACAACCAGTGCTCGATAGAGTTCATCGCCGTGGGGACCGAGGAGCTGCTGCGGACGATGAAGCAAAAGCCCGCGGAGCCTAGGAACCCGGAGTCGATCAATTGAATCCGCAACAGAATCTTGCACCCAGGAAGCAACATCCGCACAAGTCAATGGAATCTCTGGTAACTTGGTAATCACCTGCCACTGATCTACCCCAACCTCCCCCAAAATGACCTCACTATCACCGTAACCAATAGCAGTATCCAAGGTGTCCACCCCAGCGGCCCGCGCATGACCAAGAATTTCAGCAACCTCATCGCGACTGACCTTCCCGACCTGATTGGCAATACCATAGAGAAGACCAAACTGCACAGTGCCAAGAACAAGGCGTCTATTCATCGAAGTAGACCAAACAGAATGTTATAATAACCGTATCGTTATTAATCTGACTAAGGCTCTCCCTCAGAAAAGTTTCTTCAGAAACCTGCAATATTATTCAGTTTAATAATCTCTTCAAGACTAAGAAAATGAGAGTTTGTGCCAGAATGATATTCAAATCCCTGCTTGACAGAGTGGCCTTTCTCATTGAGCTTATTGACGATAAATTCAACATAGTTATTAAACTGGATAGTCGGCATGATCAAAAAGTGATCATCAAACTCCAGAGTCAAATGAGAGTCATCTGCAGGACACAGGGTCTCATGCATTTTTTCACCTGGACGGATACCAACTACTCTGTGAGACAGCTCAGGCGCCATTGCTTTGGCAAGGTCCACCATCCTGATTGACGGGATTTTAGGGACAAATATCTCTCCACCGTGCATGCGCTCGAAATTTTTCAGCACAAAATCGACACCCTGTTGCAAAGTTATCCAGAAACGAGTCATGTTCGCATCTGTGATAGGCAGATGATCAGAATTATTGGCAATAAGCTCTTTAAATAAAGGCACTACCGAACCACGCGAACCCACAACATTACCATAGCGAACTACCGAGAACCGTGTTCGACCTCCACCCACAATATTATTTGCCGCAACAAAGAGCTTATCTGAGCAGAGTTTGGTTGCACCGTATAGATTGATAGGATTTGCTGCTTTGTCGGTAGAAAGGGCAATCACCTTTTCAACATCCTTTTCTAGCGCAGCATGGATAACATTCTCGGCCCCATGAATGTTGGTCTTAATGCACTCCATAGGGTTGTATTCTGCTGCCGGCACCTGCTTAAGTGCAGCGGAGTGGATAACAAAATCCACTCCATTCATCGCCTGCATGAGACGATCGCGGTCACGCACATCACCGATAAAATAACGCATGCAATCCTCATGAAAAACCTTTTCCATTTCAAATTGCTTAAGCTCGTCACGGGAATAGACGATTAGCCTCTTGGGCTTGTAGTTCTCCAAAAGCGTCTTGACGTATTCTCTTCCAAAGGAACCGGTACCACCGGTAATCAGGATAGATTTATTATTGAACATAATTTACTCAACACCTATTGGATGATTTACTGCACGCGACTAACGATTCACACAGAAGGGAACTGGGGGAAGACATTCAATAAATTGATTAAATGTGCCTATCAATTACTACCCATCTAGTATCTAGCGGTTTTTATTATGCAAAAAAAACCATAACAAAGCAAGCTACAGGCCTAACCACGATAAATTGTATTTTTTTACCGTAGCTTTTACCCGCCTTAGAAACTTTATAAGCCCAAATACTTACCATCTAACAACCATACTCCATCAATTACAACTCATAGACTTAAGGCAAAATTTTTCACTACTATGCTCGTTATCCGATATACGCGCAGACTAATAATATCATTGGTTTACCGGTTTGAAAACACCAATCCAAAGTGCGCGAAAAATCTTCTGGTTGGCTGAAAATCTTCGTCCAAACCGCGAAGCATCATTTCTATTGCGAGTCTTGACATCTATCTGCGCAATCTTCTTACCACTTTTAACAGCGTAAATAGCCAACTCTGTTCCTATTGAATCGTAAGAATCAAAATATCCTAGTTCCCTAAAAACACCCATACGATATGCTTTCATTCCACAAAGCGGGTCACGCATTTTCCACTTAACAGAACCCACCCAGGCAAAAACATGCTCTGCAAATCGTTGGAGACAATCTCGAATGCCGACAACTACGTCAGCACCATTATTTAGCGCCTGAACAAACTTATTCAATATTTCTGGGTCATGTTGACCATCAGCGTCCATGGTCACAACATACTCGTAATCAGATTTATC
>CEUY01180859.1_pt1 | contig 14164 bp, 11 predicted proteins | sample 361481 | NCBI WGS metagenome assembly CEUY01 (sample SAMEA2622737, study PRJEB7988) | marine metagenome | isolation source: saline water (ENVO:00002010), including
CTCGAACCTTCGACCAATGGATTATGAGTCCACTGTCGTTGTCAGTAAAACTCTTAAAACTTCAGTAAATACAGCGGTTTTACGTATCCCAGCCCTGCGTCTACTGTACCTAACTGGAATGGAATGACATGGAGTTAGGTACATATTAGGTACAGCGCTGACGGTTTGTTATGTATGAGCCGAAGAGAAGAGGTGCCTACCCCCTTTTGGTATTCAACTTAATTCATACATCCGGTTCACAAATCGGAAGGAAATGTAAGATCGGGAAGATGAGCCTAAAGACATTGGATTAGAAAGGTGTAGCCTTCTTAGTTCAGCGCTAAAACTGACCTTTTCGTGCTACGGCGGTTGCACTACTGTTTGAAAACGGATGTTTGCAGGCTCCTCATGGCTCAGCGATCTCGATTTGGGGACTGCGAGCCTCAATTTCTTTGGCAGCTGCAATCAGAATATCTTCTCTAAAACGTGCTCCCACGAGCTGAGCACCCATGGGAATCTTTCCAATTGGGTCCGGATGGTATCCCGTGAAGACGGACATCCCTGGAATTCCCACCAACGGCAGCCCCACCTGAGTCAACTGTGCTTCCATGACTCGAGGAAAATCCTCCAGATCCAGCAAATCAGGAAAAGGCGGTTCGCTCGACGTGGGGCAAATCAGAACAGGATATTTTTCAAGAAAAAGTTGCCAGTCACGAAGGAGACCGATCCGCGCCTGCAAGGCGTCCAGAATGTCATTGATGGTAGGCGTTGGGGATAATTTGACCATCTCTCCAAAAACGTGGATGGCATCAGGATCTCCTTCCTTTTCCAGGATTTCTGGACCCACCCGATGCATTTCTGCAAGCCACAAGATGGCCTGTAACCGGGCTGGCTCCCGAAAAGGCGGGCTCTCCACTTCTTCCACCTCCCAGCCTGCATCCTGCAAACGTTCCGCAGCCTCCCTTACTGATTTTTCAACCAAGTCCTGCGTCTGCATCCCTTCTGGAGCTACACATAGAGCTGCTCTGTAGGGAAACTCCCCCATCTGAAGTGGGAGAGGAACATGCCAAGGGTCACGGAAATCCGGAGCACACATCACCTTAGTTGCCAGTTCGAGATCCGAAATCCTGCGTGTGAGCGGACCTGAGACGGCCATTAATTGAGCGCCAATGTGTCGATCTTTACTTGAGGCGTTCCATGCGGGAAAACGCCCAAGGGTAGGGCGAAGACCCTGGAGACCGCAAGCGTAGGCTGGATACCTTATTGATCCCCCAATGTCAGTACCGTGTCCGATTGCACCAATACCGGCAGCTGTCGCGGAAGCAGCTCCCCCTGAAGAACCGCCAGGAGTGATGGACGAGTTGTGAGGATTGAGGGTATGGCCGTGCAACTGGTTTCTGGTAAACCAGCGTAGAGAGAAGGCTGGCGTATTGGTGCGCCCGATGATGATCGCTCCTGACTTGCGAAAATTAGTAACCACTGGGCTATCGTATTCTGCAATCAGACTCCCCTGCATCTTCAAGCCGTTAGTATTGGCATATCCTGCCTGATCAATATTCACCTTCACAGTGACTGGTACACCGGCGAGTAGCCCAGGATCCTCTCCACGTTGAATGGCTTGATCTACCAAGTGGGCTGAGCGAAAAGCATCATCCTGGGTTGGGATGACGACAGCATTGAGTTTTCCATTTACCTGCTCGAGTCTATCCAGAGCAGCTTGAGTGACTTCAACAGCCGAGACCTTACCGGCCTTGACCAGGCTTGCGACCTCGGCAGCATTTTTTCTCCATAAGACTTCCATTATCTCCTCCCAGACAGACCCTCAAATGCTTGAATGAAATTGTGCTGTGATTACGATGGATGTCGTTCTTCTATAGGCTTATTCAACTTAGCCCTGACCCGCGATACTTTGCAACTTTTTTCCAGAAAACCAGAATCTCATCAACAGGACACTGACTCGCTAAGATAAGACGAGATCTAAACAAATGCTCATTCTTCCAGGACTGCTTGAGAACAGTATAAGAGGAATAAGCTTCCCTTTTGAACGGATGCCTCTGAATTTCTTATGCAGCATCACTCCAGTCGTCTGGTCAAGAAATCTCCACCGGGCAGACTGTCTCGCGCCTCCAGCCAGTGATCACCCGAAGATATCCAGCAAGTTCACGATCAATATCAGGGCTAGCGGTATCTACGATCATGGCATGTTCCGGGAGACTTGCAATTTTTTGTGGAGAAGCAACAACAATAAGATTTTGTACTCCTACTTGCCGGAGCACCACAGGACTCAGTTGTTGGTTTCCCCTGCCAAGAATATGACCTTGTCCTCCTATGGGCGTCACGACAATCTTAGTCGGGCGGGAAATAGTCGCTTTGAGGATATCCTGTTCGGTTACATCACTCGCAAGGAGTTTGCCGCCCTGTATCAGGTCAAAACCAAGCAGGGTCGTGGTGAGCCCCAGATATCTCCCGATTTCCCGGGTGGTCGTTCCTGGCCCAAGCACACAGATCGAGTCCGTTGATAGCCGTGCGATAACCTCCCGAGCAATACCTTCAAGATTGATTTGCTCGGTAGTGATCGAAGACTTTGGCGATTGAACTCGGCTTGACATCATCGGAACCAGCAAACATCCAAAAGGCTTTGTAAGTGGGTGGCCTAAGCGAATTGCATTCTCGTCAGCGTCGACAACCTCACCCAAAGCACAAGATCGCCGACCTTCGGTCCAACTAACGATGATATCCGCGACAGCAGCAGGGGTTCGGCCAAAGACACCAGAATAAATCTTGACCCCCGCAGGCAGTCCGACACATGGAACTGACTGACCTACGCTATCGTATACGTCCCGAGCAGTCCCATCACCGCCAGCGAAAACCAAAAGATCGATGCCGAGTTTCAACATCTCCGCTATTGCACTCTGTGTGTGGTAACGTGTCGTAGGGCCCGATGCCGGTACTAACAGCACCGATGGGGAAAAGGATGCGGCGCGGGCCGCTTCCTCACCCATCGATCCTGCAGCGGTTAGAAGTTCAAGGTTTTCGGCTGCGCGGGCGTGTACAAGTTTGAGCGCGTGTGTGGTCCTAGCGTTTGCCTGGGGTTTGGCGCCCAGCCTCAATGCACTCTCAACTACGGAAATTCCGTCTGTCCCTTTGAGTCCAACGGTGCCGCCAAGTCCAGCAATCGGATTAACAATTAATCCAATTCGATTAAGCATTCAGCCGTCGACTGCTATCGGTTTTCGCTTGCGGGCATGCCAGGTCATTGCCCAAGTATCAGGACCATTTTGATCAACATCATCGGCCCGAGACTGGGCCGACCGATGGGGTCCGGAGGCGACAAAAGAGGCGTCGACCCGGGCTTCCCGGGCAACTTCCTGAAGTACCGCAACATACTCATCAATCTCGTCCAATGAGTATGATTCGCCGGGCTCGATAGTAGCGGGCTCGGGGACCAGTACAGGGTGATGACTTTCAAAAATATGTTGCTGTCCGAAGTCGATCATGCGCATTTTCATTTCGGGTCCACCAACTCCAGTCTCTTCTTTGAGCGGTGCCAGGCTGTATCGGACTTGTTCAAGGCGTCGAATGGTCGGGTCATAAGGCAACTTAAAGCCCGGTGTCTGGCTAAGTTTTCGCGCGATATAGTTGCTGTTGAGTACAGCGGTCTGCGCTACGGCTTTGAGGCCATCTGGTCCGAGGCTCCGAATCCAGGTGTAGGCTTTTACCACGACCTGCAGGTTACCCATGTAGCCCCTTATCTTGCCAATGCTCTCGGACGGATCCTCCAGTTGATATCGTTGGCCGTCATAGGTCACTACCGGGCGAGGTAGAAATCGCGAAAGTTCCTTTGAGACACAGATGGCGGCACAGGCCTGACCATTGCTTGAATGAGGGCCCGAGAAGGTTTTGTGCAGGTTGAATTGACAGAGATCAAAGCCAATATCACCAGCTCTCGCAATGCCGAGCAGACCATTGGCATTGGCCTGGTCATAAGCGCACAGCCCACCGATCTCATGAACGCGTTTGACGAACTGGTCGATCTCAGGGTTGAAAAGTCCCGTGTCTTCAGGGTTAGTGATCATCAATCCGGCTGTACGCTCCGACAGCACCGCCTCTAGTGAGTCTAATGTCGCATAGCCCTTGGGGCCTGGCATCAGGGTAATGACTTTAAATCCCGCAGTTGACGCTGCTGCGGGATCAGCAGGATGAGAGAAAGAAGTAGTGATGATCTCGTCGCGTTGAGAGCCTTCTCCTCGTGCCTCATGATAGGCGCGAATGATGCAAGCATTCGCAAAGATACCCTGACTCCCTCCCGCAGGCTGAAAAGTCGCGGCATCGAGTCCTGAGATTTCACAAACTATCTCGGCTAGTCGATGAACGATTTCGAGGAGTCCCTGCATGGTTGCTGGCGCCTGCGAAGGATGCAGTTCCGACATTTCAGGTTTGCGGGTAATGAGTTCGTTGATTTTCGGGCTGTACTTCATCGTACAGGTACCGGTCATGTCCACTGCCACATCGACTCCCAAGCACATCTGCGAGAGCCTCGTGTAATGCCGGAGTACCTGAGGTTCTGAAATTTCCGGAAGGTCAACAGGTACGAATCGACGTAAATGCTTGGGTAGGTCGGCGAGCGGGTCGCCGGCAACTTCTCTTATCCCACTCTCTGCCGAAGGAGGGAAAACACTCCGTTCGCCCGGCGACCCGAGTTCGTATATCAGGGGTTCATCCCAGCGTGCAGCCTGATATTGGTGTCTGACGCGGCTCATTGGAGAATCTCCAACAAAGCTGCCGAGAAACGGTCGATGTCCTCTTTGCGGTGCTGTTCAGTGACACACCATAGAGCGCTCTGACCAAGTTCCGGAAACTCAGTACTGAGGTCTTTCCCACCAAAGATACCCTGTGAGCACAGTCTTTCATTCACCTCAGCAACGGTCAGTCCTGTCTCATTGAAGCTGACGACAAACTCCTTGAAACATGGGGTTTCTGGCGACATTACTGTGACACCGTTGATAGCCGACATCAGATGTCTGCAATAGGCTGAACGTTGGCTTATTGTGTCACCCACTTCAGCCAACCCGCGTGGCCCCATCAGCGCCAGATAAACCCCGGCGATGATGCCCCACAACCACTGCGTTGTTCCGTAATAGTCTTGAGTGTCCTCTCTTTTGATGTAGGAAGTTCGATCGAATGTGCACCATGCGAAAGACCAGCCCTGTCCGCCAGGTTTGGGTGCACCGCTAATCAGTATGGCGGGGTTCTCGACAACGAAGCGCTCCTCATCCGGCGTGGCAATGAAGCCTGCGAGACCACCCCCGGCATTCATATGCAGTCCCAGCGATTGCAGATCCCCACAGACAATATCAACCCCGTAGTCACGCGGCGCTGCCAGCACACCGAGACTAATCGGGTCGACATAGGCGACTGAGAGCGCACCAGAGGCTCTTGCCAAGGCGGTGAACTCAGCCATCTGAGTGTCGATAAACCCAAGGTAAGTGGGGCACTCGAAATAAATGGCTGCTACATCGTCACCCAATTTATCCTCAAGTTCCGTTTTTGAAATCAGGCCGGTTTCAAGATCCCAACCCACCCGATCGATATCAACCGTGGGGGCTAAAAAGGTCTCGAGCTGTGAGGAGCGGTCAGCTCCTATCGCTCCCAGCAGAAGGACACGTGAGCGGCCAGTTGTTCGGGTAGCCATAGCCAGGCCGCTGCCCGCAGCGGCAGAACCGTCATACATTGCCGGTGTTACCACTTCCATACCGGTCAATGCCCCCAGCATACTCTGGAATTCAAAAAGGGCCTGATACTTCCCCGGGTTGATATGAGGGTCGCCGACGTAAGCTGTGAGAAATTCCCCCCGCTGTGCAATCTCATCACAAACTGCGGGAACGTAATGTCGAGCACATCCCCCGCCAAGAAAAGAGAGTGTTTGTCCCGTGTGCTGATTTTTTGAGAGCAATTCCTCCACGTGAGCCCGAAGCTCAGCCTCAGATCGGATTGCATCGGGTAAGTTCAGCGGAGTTTTCATTCGGATACGGTGCGGGATCGTTTCGTAGAGTTCTTCGATCGAACTGATTCCCATCTCGTCCAACATTCTTTGCTGAATTTCCGGAAGGGCATTAGGGATATACGGGTATGCGGTCATCTCGTCGGTTCTGGCTGATAAGGGCTGGTTTTAGCCTCAGTAGGCAGAAAAATCGGGTTGATGAAAAGCGCTTGTACTTGTATTAGGTGCGCCAATGATTTATCGACTAATTAGGAGTTTAATTGTGATATTAATATCCATTATATTATGATGCGTGGGCTTTAGTGGAATAAAAATAAAGGGTTATCTAGGCGTAATCGGAAAAGATCTAATTGAGAAAACAGTCGCTAACACAATTATCTTTAGGAGAAGTCATTATGAAAAAACCAACATCTGGAAATAGCATTGATCCGTCGAACTCGGGACTCAGTCGAAGAGGATTCTTGGGGGTTGCTGCGGGTACGGCTGCGACGGCCATGACGCCTGCGGCACTTCTTGCTCAAGCCAATGATGGAATGAAAGCAACAGGTAAACCGATCCCTGTTGGGCAGGCCTCGGCGCAGACCAGTTGGGGTGCACCGGATGGGATCGAATTCAAGCGTGGGCTCACTTTGGCCTGTGAAGAGATCAACGAGATCGGCGGCATCTTGGGGCGACCCCTTGAGCCTCATATCGAGGACACCGGCGAGATGGGTGATGACCGCAATGTACAGGCCGTCCAGCGCCTGATTGATCGACATGGCGTCCACGTTGTCATAAATGGATACAACGTAGGAACAGGTATCGCGATTCAGGATGTCATTGCTGATGCCGGCATCATGTATGTGCACTATGACACGGTCATCGCTCACAACGAACTAGTGAGTTCTGATCCGGATCTCTATTTTGGAAGTTTTATGGGCGACCCGCCCGAGTATTGGTACGGCCGGGGTTTTTTGGATTATCTTAATACGATCGAAAAATCGGGCGAGTTTAAGCGTGACAACAATAAAATTGCTGTCATCACCGGTCCAGGTCCCTATTCGACCAATATCGCGAACTCCATCAGAGACGGCGCGCCTGACTTTGGATACGAAGTCAGCATGTTTGAGTCGGTTACGGTTCCAATTTCCGAGTGGGGGCCAACACTCGCCAAGATCCGTCAGGATCCTCCGGCGGTGATCGCGATTACACACTTCTATCCGCAAGACTTGGCTCAGTTTATGATGCAGTTTGTTCCCGATCCAACGCCCAGCCTGATCTACATGCAGTACGGACCGTCCCTTGCTGCCTTCCGGGATATTGGCAAAGAGGCGACTCACGGGGTGTTGTACGCTACGGTGATCGGAGCTCTGCCAGACGAGATGGGACAGGCCTTCGAAAAACGCTATAAGGATAGATGGGGACAGGATGCGACCCATCTGACGGGCTCACAGCCCTACGATGGTTGCTATATCTGGGCCACGGCGGCAGCTCTTGCCGGTGGATCAGGGGGTCCCGGTGAAGAAGCGCAGAACCGTAAGGTGGCGGCGCACATGCGGCGTATGATCTACCGCGGGATGAATGGAACTACCCGGTTTATCCCGAATGAACAGACGGCCTATCACTACCCCGCTCAAACCTTGGATCCGTCCTTGGGGATGCCGCATCAGTTCCTGCAGATTCAGGACCATACCAAGTCGCCGGCCTTGGTTGCACCGAGTCCATATGCCGCAACAGAGTTCATGACGCCTCCGTGGATTTAAGTGGTCGCGCATTCAACCGACGATAAGGAGAAACAACAGCCGCAGGATGCACCGCTTCTATCAATACGTTCTGTAAGCAAGTTCTTTGGTGCATTAGCGGCTGTTGATTCCCTGAGCTGCGAGTTGTCTCGCGGAGAGGTTCTCGGGATTGGTGGGCCCAACGGGGCTGGGAAAACGACCCTTTTCGATGTGATCTCGGGGCTCAGTCCGGCAAGCCGTGGGCAAGTGTTGTTTGAAGGGCGTGATATTACCCGTGATTCTCCTGAGTCGATCTGCCACCGCGGTATGGCGAGAACCTTTCAGCTCAATGCCGGGTTTGATACGCTCACTGCACAGGAAAACGTAGAAGTCTCCCTGATCTACGGGCACACCAGTCCGATTTTTCCAGGATTTTCTATCGGGAGTGAAGTTCGGGAGAAATCAGCGTCGGTTCTCGAGATGGTGGGATTGATCGACCATAGGAATGCCTTGACGGCTGAACTCTCCGTGCTGGATCGGAAACTCCTCATGGTGGCTACCGCGATTGTTACGCAGCCCCGGCTTTTGCTTCTGGATGAACCTGTTGGCGGCTTGACGACAACTGAAATGGATGCGTTTCAGCAAGTGGTTCATCGGATAAAGCGTACGGGAGTGACGATAGTGCTCATTGAGCACGTTATGCGTTTTCTTGTCAGCCTTTCAGATCGGGTCCTGATCATGCATCACGGGCAGAAGATCTACGAAGGATTGCCGGAAGAACTTGTGTCTGATGAAACGGTTGTGGATGTTTATCTCGGCAAAGGCGCCTCGGAACGACTGAAACCCGTGATTGCCGGGTACAGCGCACGAAATGAACACTGACACACTATTGGCAGTGTCTGGTTTGTGCGCTGGTTACGCCCGCCGGGATGTTCTTAGGCATGTCTCACTCGATGTCGAATCAGGCTCGCTGGTGTCAATAATCGGGCCTAATGGTCATGGAAAATCAACACTCCTGAAGACGATTTCCGGGTTGCTCAGGCCTACAGCAGGCTCGGTGACCTTTGAAGGACAGGCAATCAGCGACATGTCGGCGCCCCAGATCGTCGCCCGCGGCCTCATTCAAGTTCCCCAGGGAGATATGCTTTTCCCGGATATGACCGTACTGGAGAATCTTCAGATGGGCGCCTATCTCGCGCGCCCCAAAAGTGAAAAAGTGCTCCGCCTTGAGGAGGTCTATAGGATTCTACCGAGGCTCGCAGAACGCCATGGCCAACTGGCCCGAACACTCTCTGGCGGGGAACGCCGGATGCTGTCCATCGGTCGTGGTTTGATGGCGGGTGGCCGGTTGATCATGCTGGATGAGCCGTCTTTAGGCCTCGCGCCTATTGTCATCGACCAGGTGTATCAGGTTATCGAGGATCTCAAGCGAAGTGGACGCACCATCGTTATTGTGGAGGAGAACGCGATGCGTATTGCAGAACAGGCAGATAGGTTGTATCTCCTTGATGATGGCGCGATTAGTTGGTCGGGGAGCGGGGAGGAGTTACTTAAGCGTCCTGAAGTGATCGAAGTATATCTAGGGAGTTGATGAGATTATGGAAGTGATCGCGCAGGTAATTGCATCCGGTCTTACCCTTGGGGCAATGTATGGAGTCGCGGCGGTTGGCCTTGCTCTCGTGTGGGGTGCATTCGGTATGCTCAATTTGGCGCACGGCGCAATTCTCACTTTTGGGGGATATGCTGCATATTTTGTGATCACCACGCTTGGATTCCCGATGTATCTTGGGTTGGCTGCTGCTATTGGAACCGGCGCATTACTTGGAATTCTTATCTACTGGGGGTTGGTTCGGGGAATGCTCGACACGCCAGCATTCGAAACCAATATCTTCATAGCGACTTTCGGAATCGGGATGGCACTGGAGAATCTGGTACTGAAGTTGTTTGGCGCATATCCGGCGGCTCAGCCTCTGACAGTCGACGGTACCCTTGAGATCGTCAATATCCATGTCCCTTACCGCAATTTGCTTATTTTGGTGCTTGCGGTAGTCTTGATGGTTCTGACCGCACTGCTGCTTTCCCGAACCGATGCCGGGCGTGCAATCCGGGCGACTGCACAGAATCGCTCGGCGGCAGAACTTATGGGTGTGGGAATTTTCCGGATCTATATGCTGGTTCTTGCTTTGTCGGGTGCGCTTGCGGGTATCTCAGGAATCATGGTGAGTTCCCTTACCAATCTCGCACCTACTATGGGCAATGATCCAATGCTGAAGGCTTTTATAGTGTGCGTTGTGGCAGGCCTTGGAAACGTTTACGGCGCGATGATTGCAGCTATCTTACTCGGATTAGTGGAGTCGGCAGCGCAATTCATATTTGGTGTCCGTTTCGGATTTGCCACGCTGCTGCTGCTCGTCATTATGGTGTTGATTTGGAGACCGTACGGGTTGTTCGGTCGCAGTCAAGTACAAAGACAATGAGCAGATCCGATCATACCAGTAGGGGATCGGCAGTTCGCCGGGATCTCGTTGTCGGCCTCATACTGATTGCCTGCGCTGCGATGATTCCTTTTCTGTTTCCAGTCAGGTATGTCATCACGCAGGTGACGCTTTTTTTCATCTATGCAATTGTGGTGAGTCAGTGGAATCTAGTTTTGGGTGTCGCCGGAATCTTCTCACTCGCGCAAATGGCGCTCTTTGCCTGCGGCGGGTACGTAACGGCTATGCTCGGGTTGTATATGGACTGGTCACTATGGTCCGCTATGCCGGTGGGGGCTATCTGCGCTGTAGTTATGAGCACAGTGATCGGTCTTGCTTGTTTGCGACTGCATGGCCCTTATGTCGCGCTCCTGACTCTGGCGATCGCACAGGTCATGTATCTCCTCATCACAACAGATACGGAGTGTTTCGTGAAGACCGCAACACGCTGTGAACCCTTCTCGGGTGGTACCAGTGGTTTGCGGCGATTCGGTGATCTTGGATTTCGTAAGTTGCTGGGTGGGGACTGGATTATTGCGAATTACTTTGTTGGCCTCGGGTTGTTGGTCCTGGCGATGGTCTTCTCTGCAGCAATTACCCGAGGCCGTCTTGGTCTTGCGTTCCGAGCGCTTCGTGATAATCTCGGTTACGCGCGGTCACGCGGAATCAGCCAGTTCAAATACCAACTTATGGTTTTTGCACTATCCGCCTTCTTTACGGGGTTTGCAGGTGCCTTCTATGCTGCGCATTTCAAAAGTATCGGGCCGACGGTGTTCTCGTTCACCCTCCTGTTGATGTTGCTCGCGATGATTGTCGTTGGTGGGATTGGGACCGTCTGGGGCCCGATTGTTGGCGCTGTCATCATCATGTTAGCCGATGAGGGACTTCGTGAGTTTCAGGATTACAGGATAATGGGGTTGGGGCTGATACTCGCGGTGTTTGTCCTTTTTCTGCCCAAAGGAGTCGTCGGTGCTCTTGAGGCACTTTTCCGACGTAACCCCGGAAACACCGATACTTGAGGGAAAGTCAGTCTATTCCCTTGAACCCAGCAATCAACAGGTAAGCAAAATGGGAACCGGATTTCTGTGTCATGAACTCTATTTCTGGCACCATGTCGGAAAAGCCGCCGTCTACGTTCCAGCCGGAGGCATGGTCGAGCCGGATGAGCACTGCGAGTCACCCGAGTCGAAGCGGCGTTTTCGCAATCTGCTTGAGGCAAGTGGCCAACTGGATCATCTGGTACAACTCAAGCCTGAACCTGCAGAGATCGAGGACATCCTCAGATTTCACACCCGCGAATATCTTGACCGGGTAATACTCACCAGTAATGACTCAGGAGGCGACGTAGGAGAATACGCAATTCTTCCTGCCGGCGGCTACGAGATCGCGATGCTCGCTGCAGGTGGTGCGATTCAAACTACTGAAGCGGTCATCAGGGGAGAAGTGGACAATGCCTATGCTCTGGTCAGACCTCCCGGACACCATGCTGAAGCTGAGCAGGGTCGTGGGTTTTGCATATTCGGCAATCTCGTTCTATCAGCCATGAAAGCGCAGGCGGCACATGCCGTGGGTCGGATAATGACGGTGGACTGGGACATTCATCATGGCAACGGGACCCAGTGGGCGTTCTACAGTAACCCGGATGTACTGACCATATCCATTCATCAGGACGGGCTGTATCCGTGGGACTCTGGCAAAATGGCCGAGACCGGCGATGGGCCTGGAGCCGGATACAACATCAATGTCCCTCTACCACCAGGGGCGGGACACGGCGCGTATCTCGCGATCATTGAACGAGTTGTTCTGCCCGCTGCAGAAAAATATCGACCAGACCTGATTCTTGTGAGCTCAGGTTTCGACTCCTGTGCACTCGATCCACTGGGCCGTATGATGTGCTACTCCGACACCTACCGGGAGATGACTCTCCTGCTGATGAACTGTGCTGCATCGGTATGTAATGGGAGAATGGTGCTGGTTCATGAGGGTGGCTACTCACCCGGCTACGTTCCCTTCTGTGGGCTCGCGGTCATGGAAGCTCTGTCAGGTATCGACAGCGGCCACCAAGATCCTTTTCAGCCATTATTGGCTAACTACCCAGGCCAGGAACTAATGCCCCATCAGGAATCAGTTATCAACGATGCCACCGTGCTCGCGGAGAAAATCTCGTGAACCCTCTGAACAACCTGTGGGTAGAAACTACCGGCTCCTTCCGTCGATGAACAGAACCATCGTATCCGCCCGTCTCCCAGAGGGTGTTCAACAGTGAGCCTAGGTCAGGAACTGGCTTACATGTCAGCGACAGAACTTGCCTCCCGTATCCGCAATCGAGATTTATCTCCAGTCGAAGTGGTCGACAGATGCATAGAGCGGATCGAGGCCAGAAACCCTAGCCTCAACGCCTTCGTCTACAAGGGTTACGATGATGCAATAAAGGCGGCGCGAGCAGCGGAAAACGCCCTGAGGGAAAATCGGGAAGTCGGTGTTTTACACGGCATCCCGATCGCCATCAAGGACTTGTTCGACTTCAAGCCGGGATGGGTCAGCACTCTGGGCGGCATACGCGCGCTAGAAAACAACGTTACAGAGCACTACTGTGCTTTTGCAGAACGGGTCGAAAAAGCTGGGGGCATTATCGTCGGCAAAACCAACAGCCCCACGATGGGTTTCCGTGGAACGTGTGACAATTACCTGTTTGGGCCGACGCGCAACCCTTTTGACCTAACAAAAAACACTGGAGGCTCTTCGGGTGGCAGTGCGGCAGCCGTCGCCGATGGAATGGTCCCACTTGCTGAAGGCACGGACGGCGGAGGCTCTATCCGTATTCCGGCAGCCTGGTGTAACGTCTATGGCTACAAGGCCTCTTTTGGCCGGATCCCCTTTATTGTGCGTCCCAATGCGTTTGCAAGCGCTACCCCGTTTCTGTTCGAAGGGCCTATCACAAGGACTGTCGGAGACGCCGCACTCGCCATGTCAGCCCTGGCGGGTCATGACCCGCGCGACCCTTACAGCCTCACCGAACAGATCGACTTCATGTCGGCTACAACGAGACCCATCGAGGGATGGAAAATCGCCTATAGCCCGGACTTGGATGTTTTTCCCGTAGAACCCGAAGTGACTCGCATAGTGGAAAGAAGCGTAAGGACCTTCGAGGAAGCTGGGGCAACCGTCGAGCAGGTCAAGGTTGGTATCAACCGGCCACAAAATGAACTCAGCGACCTCTGGTGCCGACTCATACTACCAGCGAATGTTGCGGCCTTTGAAAACATGAAAGACCTGGGTGTGGATTTGCTCGCGAACCATTCCTCGGACTTTCCCCCGGAATACCTTCGTTGGATCGAACTGGGATACGACATGAAAGTGATTCAGTTTTTCCGTGATCAGGAAACACGTAGTGAAATCTTCGATGCGCTCCAGAGCGTGCTCACAGACTATGATTTGCTGGTAACTCCAACACTCGCCTGTATGCCCGTCGACAATGCGGACGACGGCAACACGCTCGGCCCATCACAGATCAATGGTGAGGCGGTCAACCCGCTAATCGGCTGGTGCCTAACTTACCTGGTGAACTTCACAGGTCATCCTGCGGCCTCGATCCCGGCGGGACTCAGCGATGCGGGTCTGCCAGTGGGAATGCAAATTATCGGTCGACGGTACAATGATACCGATGTCCTGACCGCAAGTAGTGTTTTTGAAAGACTGCGACCCTGGGCCGAAAGCTACTCTGTTTGCCGGAATAGGCATACCTGAGTAATCCCAAGGGAGTTCATCAACCGTGTCTGATCTCGACCTTTGTTTTCGCTCAGCTTTGGAGCTCGCCAGTGATATCCGCACCAAGACAGTTTCACCGGTCGAAGTAATCAAAAACGCCCTACAGTTGCAGTTTTACTGGATTGACTACTTCGGAAGGCACTGAAAATACTTTATGAACAGTTTTATGAACAGTTCAATGGGAAGATGGGTTTTCTAAAAGACTCCCTAAGTCCTTGATTTATTGGTGGGCCGTGCAGGGA
>CEUY01205729.1_pt1 | contig 14159 bp, 15 predicted proteins | sample 361481 | NCBI WGS metagenome assembly CEUY01 (sample SAMEA2622737, study PRJEB7988) | marine metagenome | isolation source: saline water (ENVO:00002010), including
AGATATTACTTACAAGTTGGTGTAACTAAAAATCCAAATGATTAGGAGATTGATATAATGAATAAAAAAGCAGCAATGTTTGGTTTGGATGCACGAATTGCCTTGGCAATTTTTGGTACGCTATCTGTAATTAGTGGTGCAGCATTATATAGTGCAATACAAGATGCTAAAGCTATGGCACTACTTACAGAAATGAGAGAAGTAACAAAAGCATGGGAACAATTTTATTTAGACACAGGTGCAGAGAAACCAAACAAGTACAACTCCAACAAATGGATCTTTTCATCTTCTTAATACAAAAGACTTAGTAACTGCTCCATCTGGAATTTCAGGTTGGAATGGTCCTTACTTGCCTTATGCTGTTGGTGCTACAAACTACTTAGATCATCCAACATATGGTAATATTAGAATGGCTGTTTTTAGAAATGATACAGCTTGGACAGATTGGGCTAACGGTAAGTGCGTAACAGGTGTTACATGTTCATTATGGAGCTACTTCTCTGGTTTTACAACAGATTCAATTGCAAAAACAATTGATGAAAGAGTAGATGGTGGGGACGGTATTGTTGCTGGTAATTTTAGATGGTACTGTTACCCATCAGGTGGTGGAATATCATGCGATTACTTCTTAAAAATGGCGCCTTATAGAAATATTCATGATAGTTAATAGGAGAGCATAATGACTTCATTAAAATTCAAAAAAGCCGCAATGTTTGGTCTTGACGCTAGGATAGCACTAGCAATTTTTGGTGCACTTAGTGTTATTAGTGGTGCAGCATTGTATAGTGCAATAGGTAAGTCTAATGCTACGGCTGTTATTGCTGATATGAGAGAAGTAGGTAAAGCCTGGGAATCATATTACTTAGATACAGGTTCTACTTTACCGGTAAGGAGTGCGACTGTGTCAGACTGGAAGCATTACTCATATAACTTATCAGGTTTGGTTCAAAGTAATAGTGTATCAGGTTGGAATGGTCCTTATATTAGTCATCCATTGTCAACAGTGCCAGAATATTTAGATTATGAACGATTTACTAATAGCTCTATTTTAATGGAAGTTTTAACTGATAAGGATTGGAGTGCTACTACATGGGAGAATGAAGTTTGTAATGATGCTTCAGATACATGTTATGTTTGGGTTGGTTTTAATGGTTTAAATAACGCAACATTAATTTCTAACATGGATGAAATAGTAGATGGTGGAGATGGTGCTGGTTCTGGAGATTTAAGATGGGTGCCTTCAAACCTACTTACAAGAGTTCACTTAAAAATAGCTCCAATTAAAAACCCTAATTAAGAAAGATATTATAATGACTTTAGTAAAATTAAAAAAAGCTGCGATGTTTGGTCTTGATGCAAGAATTGCCTTAGCAATTTTTGGCGCACTTAGTGTAATTAGTGGTGCGGCGTTATACAGTGCAATTCAAAAGGCAAAAGTTACATCAATCATTACAGATATGAATGAAATAGGTAAAGCTTGGGAAGCATATTATTTAGATACAGGTGTTCATTTATCGCAATTAAATACAACACCTACACATGTTGACTCTGCAATTTTTAATGCTGAAGGTTTAGTTAAAAGTTTAAGCGTTGCTGGTTGGTCGGGTCCGTATACTTCTTACGAATTTGATGGTTCAAGCGGTTTAACTTACCCAAGGTCAGAAGCTTTTAGAGCTTATGTTACACGTTTTGCCACAAGTGTTGATTGGTCTGCAAGGGCAGATGGCTTATGCTCAGCAGGTAGGTCATGTGCTATTTGGGTTAGATTAAGTAAATTTACAAGTGAATCTCTTGTTAAAGCAATAGATGAAGAGGTTGATAACTCAGATGGTGCAGACAAAGGGCGCTTTAGATGGAGCGGAGTGGCTGGAGATCAAGATGTTAACTTACAAATCTCAGCAATTCAAAATCCAAATGATTAGTGTGTTGTTAAAATAAAACTCCATGAAGTTGTAGCGTTTTTTTTACCAATTAGTAAAAACTATTTCTTTTTACGTAAAACTGTGCTACTATAATTATTATTCATAAGTTTAACTTATGTAATCGTTCAAATTTTTACATTTATTTTAGTATATATAAACGAGCTTTTTAGATAAAGGAATAACAATGGCTCCGGAAAACCAAGAAGTTGAAAAAACAGAAGAAGAAATGATGGCCGAATGGGCTGCCATGGCTGAAGAACCTGCCGAAGATGCTGCTGCTGAAGATGCTGCGGCTAAACCTTCTGTTATGGATGAAAGAATTTTAGATCAGGATGAGATTGACTCTCTTTTAGGTATCGATGAAGAAGAAGAAAGATTAAAGAACTCAGGCATTAGACAGCTTGTTAATAGTAGTGTAATTTCTTACGAGAAGTTACCAATGCTGAGTGTTATTTTCGATAGATTTGAACGTTTAATGTCTACAAGTTTAAGACAATTTACAGCTGATAACGTTGATATCGCAATTGAGCAAATTTCATCTGTACGTTTTGGTGAGTATTTAAACTCAATTCCATTACCTGCTGGTATTTCTGTAGTGAATGCTGAAGGTCTTGGTGGTGCTATTTTAATGGTTTATGAATCACGCCTTGTTTTTGGTGTTGTTGAGGTTCTACTTGGTGGTAGAAAAGCTAAACATTCAAGAGTTGAAGATCGTGAATTTACTAAAATTGAAAGAGCAATGGTAGCTGAGCTAACAAACATTATGCTTCGTGATATGATTGATGCATTTGAGCCAGTTGCTCCAGTAGAGTTTAAATATGAGCGTATGGAAAGTAACCCGCGTTTTGCATTTATTACGCAAGAAAACAACGCATGTATTTTAGTTACTGTTAGAATTTCATTAGATGGTCGTGAAGGTAAGGTTCAGTTTTGTATGCCATATGCTACATTAGAGCCAATTCGTGAACAACTATTACAAAAATTTGCTGGTGAAAAGTTTGGTCAAGATAATATTTGGGAAAACCACTTGGCGCAAAATTTATATGATGCAGATATTACAGCAAAAGTAGAACTTGATACTGTTCAAGTTATGCTTAATGAAGCACTTAACTGGAAAGTTGGCGACGTATTAAAACTTAATGCTAAGCCTAATCAGCCTGTAAAAATTAATCTTGAAGGCATGACAACTATGATTGGTAAAGTTGGTAATGTTGACAATAAATTAGCTGTTAAAGTATTACGAACTATTTCGGATATAAACAACTTAGAGGAAGATTAATTACACTATGGCAAAAATTATATTAGATATTCTTTTAATACTATTTTTTATTGCTGTTGGTTGCTTACAAGTTTATGTTATCTTTAGAATTAAAGAGTTAAAAGAGAGTTATAATGGTTTTATGAATTCTCAACAAGAATTTGTTCGCGCAATTGAAAAAGCAAGACAATCTTTAATGATTGTAAATTCTCAAGCAACAGATGTATTACCAGAATTAAAAAAATGTATCAAAGAATCAGATAATTTAATGCAGGACTTTAGCTTTGTATTAGCAAGGGCTAACAAAAAAATTGATGTTCTGCAAGACTTATCAAGTATTTCAACAGAAGAAAAGCAAGCTGTAAAAGAGCCTGCAGAACCAGTTACTCCTATTAGTAATTATAAAATGGCACCAATGCCTACGGTTCAAGAAACACCTGCGGTACGAGAAGAGGTTGACCCAGTACTAGCTAGGTTAGAAAAATTAGAAGAGCAAGAGCGCTTAGAGCAAGCGGCAAACTCAAATGAAGACTTTTTAAAAACAGATAATAAAAGAACTCAACAACAGCAAGACTTAATTGAGAAGGCATTAAAGGAGATTTTATAAAATAATGAAGCAGCTTAAAACAATAAAAATTATTATGCTACTAAATATTATTACTGCATCTTTTGCGGTGGCCCAAAATGTTGAAGAGGTTGCCGTGAAGGATCGTATCTATCCAACTCCTAAGGATGTTAAGTTTGAGGTTTCAAAAAAAGACTTTTCAGCTAATGAAATTATGCTACTACAAAGTTTAGAAGCAAAAAGAATTGAGATTGAAAGAAAGGCTCAAGTTTTATTAGTTAGAGAAAAATTAATTGACTTATCTGAAGAAAAGCTACAAGAAAAAATTAAAAAACTAGAAATGCTAGAAGGTTCTATTAAAGAACTACTAAAAGAAGTGTCAACAAAAGAAGAGAAACGCCTACAAGATTTATCTGTTGTATACTCTGAAATGAAGCCTGCACTTGCTGCTGAAAGGCTTAATATACTTGATGAAATAACAGTTTACGGCGTTTTAAAAAGAATGAACTTTAAAAAAGCTGCTAAGATTTTAGAGAAAATGAATATTGAAAAAGTTAAAGTAATTTCTAAAATGCTTGCAGAAAAGACACTATTGCCCGAAATAAAACAAAACTAATAGCATAAAACTATTGCATTTTTTGCAAAAAACTGTCAGACTTCTTATTAACAATAATTAAAAAAATTGTTGTAAGTCATGGTTATACCTATATAGTTATACTAGACTTGCAATGTAGTTTACAGGGAGTAAAAACATTATGGCAGTTGATAAAAACATGAGAATTCTTGTTGTTGATGATTTTCACACAATGAGAAGAATTGTTATTAACTTATTAAAACAGTTAGGTTTTTCTAACGTTGTTGAAGCATCAGATGGTCGTGAAGCGCTTGATAAAGTGCATTCAGATAAGATTGATCTAGTTGTTTCTGACTGGAATATGCCTAACATGACAGGTATCGATTTTCTTAAAGAACTAAGAGCAGATGAAAAGTACAAAACTTTACCATTTATTATGGTTACTGCTGAAGGTAAAAAAGAAAACGTTATCGCAGCTGTGCACGCTGGTGTAAGCAACTATGTTGTTAAGCCATTCAACGCAGCAACACTAAAAGAAAAGCTAATTAAAGTAGTTGGCGAATTTTAACTTAGGAGTTTAATAAATTATGGTTAATAAACAAATTGTACAAGAGCAAATTTCTAAGCTGGAAGGGGCAGCTGATAACGAATGCGTTAAAATGGAAGATGTTCGTGAGCTTATTGGCGCAGTAAAGGCATTATTTGAAGGTGACTTTACAGATGTGGATTTAGAGCTTTACGGCGAACTAGGTGAATTAGCGCGTTATATTAATAACGCTAAGAAAGAGCTACAATCTTTCCAACCTAATACACTTTCAGATGAGAAGCTACCTGAAGCATCAGATCAGTTAGCGGCAATCGTATCTACAACTGAAGATGCTACAAGAAAAATTATGGATTCATGCGATGAAATCAACTCTACACACGAGCGTGTAAGAGACAGACTTTTAAGCATTGAACCACCTTTAGATCCAGATGTAATGGCTTCAATTGAAGATTCATTAATGGAAGCGCAAACTTCATCAATGCAAATTTATGAAGCATGTACTTTCCAAGACTTAACTGGTCAAAGAATTCAAAAAATCGTTGAGACTTTAAAAGAAGTTGAAAGACAAGTTCTAAGAATGGTTATCGTATTTGGTTTAAATAACGAAAATAACGAAATCGATGAAGAGAAGAAGAAAGAGCTGCAAAGCGATGCTGATCTTCTAAACGGCCCACAGTTACCTGGTAACAGCCTAGAACAAGACGATATCGACGATATCTTAAATCAACTGTTATAAGGGTTAACTCCCTTATAACGGTTTCTTCTTACATAAAAAAATAATAAGAATAATAGAGGAATACCTATGCACGAAAAAATTAAGGTTTTAATAGTTGATGATTCAGCTTTTATGCGTAATATTTTAGAACGTATGATTAAAACTCGCAGCGATATGGAAGTTGTGGGTAAAGCTGAAAACGGCCTTGAAGCTGTTGAAATGACTAAATCACTAAAGCCAGATGTTGTAACTTTAGATATTGAAATGCCAAAGATGAATGGTCTTGAAGCATTACAAGTTATTATGAAGGAATGCCCAACAGCTGTTTTAATGATTTCTAGTTTAACAGAACAAGGTGCTAAAGAAACTATGCAAGCTCTACAATTAGGTGCCATAGACTTTATTCCAAAAGCTTTAAATGATGCTACAGATAATATCTTTAAAAAAGCAGACTTTGTACAAGATAAAATTCTTGCTGCTGCTAAAGCTAAGATTCCTGGTAAAGTATCGCGTTTTGCGCAATCAGCTGAAAGAGTTGAACAAGTGCAAGAACGTGTTGTTATGCCTAAAATGTCTGGCTATTTAAAACGCGCATCTTACAAAGCAATTCCAAAAATTTTATTAATTGGCTCAAGTACTGGTGGCCCTAAAGCATTAAGTGATGTGGTAGGTGGCTTAAAACCAAACTTACGTGTGCCAACTGTAATTGCACAACACATGCCTGAAGGTTTTACAAATGCTTTAGCAGAAAGAATGGACAGAAACTATTCTATTGCTGTAAAAGAAGCAGCCGATGGTGATGTATTAAAAGCTGGTTGCATTTATATTGCACCTGGTGGTAAGCATTTACGTGTAGAAAACCGTTTAAATACTTTATATGCTAAAGTAAGCGAAGATGCAGGCGAAAGCCCATTTAAGCCATCTGTAGATGTTTTAGCAGAATCAGTAAATAAAGCTGTAGGTTCAGACTGTATTGCTGTTATGTTAACAGGTATGGGTTCAGACGGTGCTAAAGAATTTAAGAGACTAAAAGAAAGCGGTGCGTACATTATTACTCAAGACGAGGAAACATGTACTGTATACGGTATGCCAAAATCTGTAGTTGATTTAGGCGTAAGCGATGAGCAGTTACCAGTAACTGAAATTGCAAACATTGTTAATACGATGATAAAATAAGGACGATTTATTATGGATATGGAACAATCAGAATTACAAGAAATTTTAGAAGAGTTTGTTACTGAAGCTGAGGAAGGCCTTGAAGAGCTTGAACAAAACCTTATTTCTTTAGAAGCATTAGCTCAAAACGGTGAAACAGACGCAGAAACTGTAGATGTTATCTTCCGTTCTTTACATACTTTAAAGGGTGGTGCAGGTTTCTTAGGTTTAGTGAGAATGCAAGAACTAGCACACGCTGGTGAAAACTTACTAGATGAAATTAGAGCTGGTAAAGTGCAAATTACAACAGAGGTTATGAATGCTCTGTTAACAACAAACGATTTATTAAAAGAGTTATTAGACTGCACAAAAAATCAAGAAGATGATACTGATATTCAAACAGAAGAAATTACAAAAGAGCTAAAAGTTTTAGCTGGTGAAATTTCTGATGTTGTAGAAGTACAAGAAGAGGCTCCGGTAGTTGAAGAAACTGCTGTGGAAGAGCCGGCAGCTGCAGTAGAAATTAACCAAGACTTATTAGATGAAATTAATAATGATCCACTTTTAGCTGGTGAGCCAGTTGAAATTGAAGCACCAGTTGCTCAAGAAGCACCGGTAGCTATGGAAATTAACACAGATTTAATTGATGAAATTAATAACGACCCACGTCTTTCAGGTGATCCTGTTGAAGTTGAAGCTCCTGAAGCTAAGCAAGATGAAGAAAAGCCTGCAGAAGTTGCTATTAATGAAGACTTAATTAACGAAATTAACAACGACCCTCGTTTAACAGGCGAGCCTGTTGAAGTTAAAACTGAAACTATTGAAGCAACTCCAGAAGTTCTTAATAGAAGAAACGATGATCGTCGTCAAGGTTCAGAGGATAGAAGAAAAACTCCTCGTAGAAAAAATGAACCTGCAGAAACAACAATTAGAGTTGAAACTGGCCGTTTAGACCAAGTTATGAACTTAGTAGGTGAGCTAGTATTGGCAAGAAACTCACTAGTTAGACAACTTAAAGCACCAGAAAGCCAAGAGGCTTTAAATAACCTAGAAAACGTTGGTATGGTACAGTCTAACCTTGATTTATTATCAAGAGTTACAAAAGATCTGCAAAAGTCAGTTCTACACACACGTATGCAGCCAATTAAGAAGGTATTTGATAAAATTCCTCGTCAAGTTAGAGAGCTTAAATCTAAACTTAATAGAGAAGTTAACTTAATTATTGAAGGTGAAATGACAGAGGTTGATAAGACTCTTGTAGAAGAGCTGTCAGATCCAATGGTTCACTTAATCCGTAACGCTTTAGACCATGGTATTGAATCTAAAGATGACCGTGTTGCAGTAGGTAAAGACCCTGAGGGTACTCTTATTGTTAGAGCATTTTATGAAGGTAACAATATTGTTATTCAAGTTGCTGAAGATGGTAAAGGTATGGATGCAGAAAAGCTTAAAGCAAAAGCTATTGAGCGTGGTATTATTGATGAAAATATCGCAGCGTCAATGCCTAATAAAGATGCTTACCGTTTAGTATTAGAGGCAGGTTTCTCAACAGCTGAGGTTGTTAGTGATGTTTCTGGTCGTGGTGTTGGTATGGATGTAGTAAACTCTAAAATTGCAGCTATTAAAGGTTCTATTGATATTGAATCTGAGCTTGGTAAAGGTACAACAATTTCTATTTACGTACCATTAACATTAGCAATTGTACAAGCATTATTAGTAAGAGCAGGCTGTGAAGGTTTTGCAATTCCAATTGGTGCTATTTCAGAAGTTGTAAATTATGAAAAAGACGTAATTCACGAAGTGCAAGGTAGTGATGTTATGGAGCTTCGTGGTGAAGTTATCCCATTATTCTACTTAAGAGATTTAACTAAGAAATCTTCAATTAATATTAAAGAAGGTGAGTTAGATTCTGTATTATCAGAAGGTGGCGTTGCTCAAGGTTCTGCATTGGCTAAATCAATTGCTGAAGGGCGTGATAGCTTTAGTGAAGGTTACATTATTATTGTACGTGACGCTAACATGGTTATGGGTGTATGTATTGATGGTTTAATTGGTCAAGAAGAAGCAGTTGTTAAATCAATTACTGAAATGTTTGATTATAACCCTGCAGTATCAGGTGCTACAATTACTGGTGACGGTAGTGTTCATATGATTCTTGATATACCATATTTAATGAGAGATATTCACCGTAAGGGTAACTTAGGTAGATAATTAAATGATTGATAAAGCAAGGAAAAAATTAGCTGGCGGCGGTGGCGGTACAGTTGTTCTGATGATCGGTTTATACCTGATCATCCTTGCTTTTTTTATCCTGCTTAATGCTATTTCAGAATCTAGCGAATCAAACTATGTTAAGGCAAGTAACAGTTTAAAAACTGCATTTGGTTTTACATCTGGTGAGTTAGAAAAGAATGAAGAAAAAGTTAATATTTCTGTAGAACAATTCTATGCAGGTATTTCAAGAAAAGTAACAGGTATTGTTTCTAGTTATTTCCCAGCAAATGAATTTGATGTTTCATTGCGTGAAGGTCGTATGAGAATTACAGTTCCTACAGCAAGATTTTTTGACGGTGGGGATGTTTCTGTAACTCCTACAATGTATTCTTTCTTATTTGATTTAATTAGAATTATGAATAACATTAAAGGTACTCATATTACTATGGAGGTTAGCATAGTAGCGCCAGAATCATTCGATAATCTAAAGCTTGATGCAAGTAAGCTAAAAAGAGCAGCATTAAGAGCTAGCGATATTTCAAATATTGTTTCTCAAGAACATTTAAATGTTGAAAGCTTAAGAACATCTGTAAATTTAGATGAAGAAGACTTAGTTCATTTATTCTTTGATATTGATATTACAGACTACCAAAAGGCTATTTTATCATACAAAGACTATCTACAAGATTAGCATAAATTAATTAAAATTTAAGGCAAAGTTTAAGGCTTTGCTTTTTTTATTATTATGGCTTAAAAAAACTAAGCAAATGGTTGAAATAAATGCTTTTCAGTATAGAAAAAGTATGATATAATTAGCTATATTAAAAACAGTAAATTTATAAAAATTTAGAGGTCATAAATAGATGTATGATGATGATCTAGACATGAAGCCTGCCGAAGACGGCGGCGAACCACCAGCATGGATGCTGACATTTGCAGATTTAGTTAGTCTACTTATCTGCTTTTTCGTGTTGCTTTATTCTATGAAATCAGTTGATGAAAGCATTTGGCAAAAGGTTACTGGTTCGTTTGCTGGGGCATTAAACTATAGCCAAAAGTTTAAACAAGTTAGCCCAAATAATGAATCTGGTGTTGATGCTGAGCGTATTTTAAATGCTGATGGTATGGAATATATTGAATCTGTTTTATACACAAAATTTGATAAAGAAGGCCTTTCAAACTTAGTAGGTTTTAAACGTAACCCTAAAGATAATTCATTACACATTACAGTACCAGGTAAGTACATGTTTGAAAAAAACACTGCTAAACTAACAGAAGATGGTAAATCTGTTTTAACATTTATTACTGAAACTGTGCAGTATATTAACGATGATTTAGAAGTTGCTAACTATGTAGAGCCAAGCATTACTGGTAGATCAATGCAGGCAAGTATTTTTAGGTCACTAGCAGTAAGAGATTTTATTTTAAGAAAAGGTAGCAAAAAAACAATTAAAGTTGTTGGTTATGGTTCAGAAATGTATGAATCAATGCAAGATATTATGTCAGAAGAAGAGCTACAAAAAGAAACAGTTAAATTAGATTTTATTATTAGAAGTAAGGTATAGAATATTGAGAATAAAACTATTAAAAAATATTTTAATAATTTTTACGCTAACATTAGTTAGTGTAAATAGCTTTGCTAAAGACTTACAGGTTGAAACAAACGCTGCAGGTTTAACACTTACAACACCTGAAAGCATTAAAAACGTTGTATTTAAACGTTTTAATGACCTATGGGTTATTTACAGCGATAAAAGCATTAGTGTAAAATTTGATAAAGCCAAAATGCAGGCTTTAGGTATTACATCTGTTGAAAAGTTAATTACTAAAAATGGTTCTGGTTTTAGATTTAGATTCAATAAAGAAATTCCACATGTTCACTTTTTACATGACTATGATAAAAGAACAATGGCAATTCAAATTTCTGCAATGCCAGCAAAAAACAAAAAATCAAATACTATTAAATTTAGAGTTAGCAATATTAAAGGCGATAAAAGCCTTAAACAATTATTCTTAGATTCATCATATGTTTTAGATTATGCATACAGCTTACAAACTGGTGAAAAATATGTTGTTGCAATTAGTAATGATACTCGCTTTAGATATCCAACAAAGCAAATTAACCAAGACTTATACTTCTTACCAACTTACTCTGGTGCTGTGATGATTTCTGAATATGGTGAGTATTTAAAAATTATTGATGATGAGGTTGTTCAGTTGGTAGATAAGGAAGATTCTTTCTTTAGGCAAGCTGCAGAAACTTTAAGCTCACAGTCATTAGATCAGTTTTTCTATGATAGTGGTATTTCACTAATTGAAAGACAAGTACGTGATTACTCTGTATTTAACAGAGCTATTGATGGTTATAAAGCAGATAAAAAATACGATACAGCAATTACTCGTTTAGACAATGCGCTATCTTCAGTAGAAGACTTAAATTACCTTGTTTCAGCAAGAAAGCCAGCAGCTATTCAAGTAGCACCAAAACGTTTAGATTTAATTACTATTCAAGAAGGTGATGTTTTTGATATGTCTGGTGAAGATGACGGCTTATTTGAAATGGAAGATGAAGAAAAAAGAACTTTAAAAGTTCATGAGAAATCAAACGAAGAAATTTTAGTTCCTGACTTTTCATCTGATAATTTATCTTTCTTAATGGAAAAACTACGTTTAAGCAGCATTAAACAAACTGGTAGTAAGCAAAAAGAAAAAATTAACATTAAGCGTATGCAAATTAATGCTTTTAAAGGTTATTTTGCAGAAATTTTAGATTTAACACGTTTAGTTAAATTAGATATTTCTGGTGAGTTTCCAAGAAATAACAAATCATTAGCTTTATACACATTAGCAAGTGCTAAAATGGGCAGATGTAACAGAGTTATTCCATTACCAGAAAAATCAGGTGATATTTATACTAAAGATATTAGACTTTGGAAAGCTTATTGCATGGTAAAGCAGAAAAAGTTTGATACAGCACTAACTTTATTTAAGCGTGATTCAGACCGTATTTTAACTTACCCTACAAAGTTAAGGGAAGACTTAATGATTGCTTACGCTATAACATTAAGAAATACAGATAACTACAAACATTCAACAGCTATTTTACAAGACTTAGAAAAAGAAACTGTAGACTTTGTAGAAGAAGTTAAGTTTAACTTAGCGCTAAATTACTTATATCAAAATGAATCTACTTTAGCACAAGAAGAGTTTGAAAAATTAGTATTTGCAGAAAATAAAGTAATTAGATTTAAAGCTCGTTTAGAGTACTTAAACTTACTATTACAAAGCAAAGGTAAAATTGATAAAAACTCTATTATCCAAGCTTTAGAAGAACTACGTTTTGACTTTAGAGGTAACGATACAGAGCTAGAGGCTACAAAGGTTTTAGCATCAGTTTACTTACAAGAAGATTATATTAAAGAAGCTATGGAGCTTTACAAATACATTAGTATTTACTTTGCAAAAACTCCAGCATCAAAGCAAGCTACAGAAATTCTATTTAATATTTTCTATAACTTATTTGCTAAAAACCAAGTGTTAAATTCAAACATGAATTCACTAGATAGATTAGCGTTATTCTATGACTTTATTGAGCTAACACCAAGTGAATATGAGGGTAACCAAATTATTTCTAATGTTGTAGGAAGTTTAATTAGATTAGGCCTATATGACAATGCAATTAAACTGCTTACAATTCAGCTAAACTATAAAACTGAAGATCCAGACATTGCACAAAGCTTAGGTGAAAAACTAGCAGATCTTTATGTTAAAACTGGCCAGTATAAAAATGCTTTAAAAACTTTAGAGTTAACGCAAAAATTTAAAGATGTTGAAGACTATACTGATGCGGCTCGTTTAATTAAAGCAAATATTTTATTAAAACAAGCTAAGTTAAAAGATGCTGAGGCTTTACTTAAATCTTTACCTAATAGCTTAGATGCTAAATATACACTAGCAGAAATTTACTGGCATAATAACCAGTATGAAGATATTATTGAAACATTAGAAAATATCTTCTTAGGTAAAAAAGTAGAGTTAGATGAAGAGGGTATCGTTAACCTTTCATACCTAATGCTTTCATATGCTTTAACTAAAGATGTAGAGAAGCTACAGCAGATTAAAGATCTTTACTTAGAAGAACTTAAAAAAGTAGATTTAGAGCATAAGATTGAATTTTTACTAAAACTAGCAGGTATGGATGTACAAATAGAACAAGAAGATAATTCACTATTAGATGTATGGCAAGATGTTATTAGAATTGATAACCAGTCGATAAACTTTTTAGATGAATACCAAGATGAGGTTTTATTTAGACAGGCCCTAGAAGCTAGAGACTTAGAAACTTTAGTAAAATATAAAGATAAATTAGATTAATGATCATAGAAAAATTCTTAGAAGAAGAAAATTTAATGCAAGTAAAAGAAAATATCGTATTCGTACACGCTAACCCAGAAGATGCAAGCATGTTCCACTTGTATGATACGCTGCTGCATGGCGAAAACGATGTGTATTTTCAAACTGCTAAAGAATGTGAGCGTTTAGGAACAGACATGATTAAGCGTTTTATTTTAGACGCTTTACGTTCTCCTCATAGTGCATTATTTTTATTAAAAGATATGAATACACGCGAAATTTATGGGCATATTCATATTAAAGCAGGTACTACAGGCCGTAGTAAACACCGTGCAGAAATTTACTTAGGTGTGCTAAAGCAATTCCAAGGAATTGGCGTAGGTAAAAAGCTTATGGAAATAGCAGACTTTTGGGTAAGAAAAGAAGGATTAGAACGTTTACAGCTAACAGTATTTTCAACTAACGAAAAAGCAATTAATTTTTATAAAAAACTTGGCTTTGAGCTTGAAGGAACTTTAAAAAATGCTGTAAAAATGGAAGATGGTTCATACCGAGATGAATTATTTATGGGTAAAATGGTAGAACCAATAGATTTTAATAAAGAAGAGAAAGAGGTATAATTTATGGCTGTTAAAGTAACACCAATGATGAAACAATACTTAGAACTAAAAGGCAAATATCCTAAGTTTTTATTATTCTACAGAATGGGTGATTTTTATGAGCTGTTTAATGATGATGCCAAGGTTGCATCATCTATTTTAGGTATTACGCTTACTCAACGTCGTAGTTCAAAAGATGTTGAGGGTGTTCCTATGTGTGGTGTGCCATTCCACGCGGCTGAAGGTTATATTGCTAA
>CEUY01205933.1_pt1 | contig 14156 bp, 9 predicted proteins | sample 361481 | NCBI WGS metagenome assembly CEUY01 (sample SAMEA2622737, study PRJEB7988) | marine metagenome | isolation source: saline water (ENVO:00002010), including
GCACCGAAGAAGAAAGCCGCACCGAAGAAGAAAACAGCACCTAAAAAGAAGGTGCCTGCCAAGAAAAAGAAGGCTGCTCCTAAGAAAAAGACGGCCGGGAAAAAAGCTAAGAAGGCCGGACGTCCTAAGAAACCTCGCTAACGGATTCTGCGTCAATCAATCCGACTCTTTGGTCTCCGCCGTTGGTGATCTTCGGCCACCGTAAGCATGCATACAAACGCATGCAGTCCACTCGCCACCGAACCGAAGTAAAGTGAAGTGGGAGATCGGACGATGGATTTGATAGAATACTGAGACGTTCAAACTCTGAATTCTGTTTATTAATCATTCGTCATTTCTAATGTACAGCGAGAGTCTCTTGCGAATTCTATTCTTTACTTCCATCGCGATTCTCTGGGCATCGTCACTTTGGGCTGACGATGTGAGTGATTTCCAGATCCCGGAAATCGAAGCGGAACCACTACAGCAAACCAAACTCTCAGAATCTCACGAAGACCGACTCCATGCTGCAACCCTTTTTGCGCAGGGACGATTACAAGCGCGCCGGCGAAATTTCAATGAAGCTCTGCGATTTTACCAACGTGCCTGGCGTTATGATCGCTCCGTTCTTTCAATTTCGAATGAACTCATCCCGTTAGCGATGGGGTTGAAACGAAATTCCGAAGCATCGCGTTATGCCATACTGGCCGTTCAGGATGATGCTCAAAACTCCGAGTCTCTGATGCGTATGGCAATCGTACTTACTCGTAATAGCCAATACGCCCATGCCATAGACGCTTACCAAAAAATCCTGGCCCGGGAAGATGACGAAACATTATCGGTTCCCAAAGCACTCATTTCTGCAGAACTGGGAAGAACGGCTTTTCTGGCCCGGGAATTTGAACTGGCTGCGAAGTCGTTTGATCAGGTCAGTGTTGCGTTGGAGGATCCACAAAAAGCAGGCCTTACGCCTGTCCACCTCGCTCAACTTAAAGGAAGCACTGGCTCAGTCTTTCTGGCAATGCTCGAGGCCTACAAAGCAACGGAACAATTTCAGAAAGCCCGGCTCGCCATTGAGCAAGCACATCTTGCCGTCCCGAATAAACCACTAACTGCATTACGAACAGCAAGCCTGCTATTCGCGGAAGGTAAACACAGCGAGGCACTGGATTCCTTAGAAACTTACTTCCTCTCCAAATCGCTCGAGGCCAAAGCTGATCCCTACCGACTCCTGATTCAAATCAATCAAAGCCTGGTAGAAGACAAACCGAAAGCAGTCGCTAACTCCATCAAACAACTACAAGAAATCTTACAACAACAACCTGCCAATCATTTCGCAGGGTACACGCTGGCCAATCTTGCCAATGAGGCCGGCCAGCCCAAAGTCGCGCTGGAACAATATCGTAAGTTCATTCCTATTCAGCCAATGCTTAGTGGTTATCAAGGAGCGATTGATGCATTGCTGGCCCAAAAGACGGACGACGTACCGTTAACCGATGAATTGACCATGGAATTAGGTTGGGTATTAGGACTGGTATACTCACGCAGTAGAAGCTTTTCCTCACTGGAAGCTGAACGCATTGAACGCATCATCTCCGATAAAGCGCTACTCATCAATTTAGCTCGCTTAGTGTCCGATTATGCTGAGCAAGACCAGGTACCCGAAGCAGCCAGCGTTCATTTAAAAACGTTTACAAGTCATACCTCAGCAGCCACAGGCTTATTGTTTGCTCTGGCCAACGACTACAAACAATCAGATCGTTTTTTCGATTTAGCGATGAAAGAGGCTCCGCGCCAAAGCAACCAGTTTTACGAAACCTGGGGAATCCAAAACCTCATGGATGATCGCACCGAATCTGCCATTCGGATTTTTGAAAAAGCACTAGGCGATGATAACGTGCGAACTAAAACTTCGATCCATTTCCTGATCGCCGGCGCTTATCTGTTGGAAGACCAAAATCAAAAGGCCATTGAGTCGGCAAAGATCGCGGCTGAAAATGCCAACAATAATCCACGCTTGCTAAGTCGCTATCCCTGGATTCTGTATCATTCAGGCAAGTTGGAAGAAGCCGAGCAACATTACAATCACTTGCTCGAGAAACTGGGTTCCATGCAAGGTAATCCAACCGCTGCGGACATCGCTCGTGATGCCAGACTAACACTTTCGTATTTATGTCAACGATCAGGGAAACCTAAACAGGCCGTAGAGTGGTTAGAACAGGTTTTAGATCAAAATCCTGACGATGTCAGCGCGCTCAATGATCTTGGATACCTCTGGGCTGATCGAAATGAACACTTACAAAGAGCAATGCGGATGACCTCCCAGGCTGTCGCAGCTGAACCTGAGAACTCTGCTTACCGTGACAGCTTAGGCTGGGCTTACTATCGACTGGGGAAATTCGAACAAGCACGAGAAGAACTGGAGAAAGCTCGGGAACTCAATGACAAAGACGGCGTCATTTACGATCATCTGGGAGATACTTATCTGAAGTTGGGAAACAAAGAACAAGCGCGAAAGATGTGGCAGCATGCATTGGATTTATTCGAGGCCGAACGACATCCCGATCAAATCAAGCGTGTGAAACAAAAGCTGGCGACGGGCTAAGCCCCTAGGTCCCTGCTAATCAATTAGACCGGCTTGCATTAAAATAAAACTTCATCATTCTCATTACACCATCGCACTGAACGGATACCATTATGGCTGGACATTCCCATTGGGCCGGTATTAAACACAAAAAAGCTGCTGTCGATAACAAACGCGGTAAGCTGTGGAGCAAGTTATCTAAAGCAATTATCATTGCGGCAAAAATGGGCGGAGGAGACCCGGTCACGAATATCCGTCTGCGGCAGGCCATTCAGGATGCCAAAGATGTATCGATGCCAAAAGACAATATCACTCGTGCTATCAAGAAAGGTACGGGAGAATTGGACGGTGGGAACGTCGAGGAAATTATCTATGAAGGCTACGGCGCTCACGGTGTTGCCATCATGTGTGACATCATGACCGACAATCGAAACCGTACGGCACCTGAATTAAAGAAGATGTTTGAGATCCACGGTGGAAATATGGGAGCTACCAACTGTGTGGCCTGGCTCTTTGAACGCAAAGGATTATTCCTGATTCCCGTCGAGAGTGCCGATGAAGAGACGGTAATGGAAACGTCCTTAGAAGCCGGAGCCGATGACATTCAGGTTCAGGGTGACCAGTATGAGATCACTTGTGAACCTGAACTTTATTCTGATGTAGCAGATGCCCTGACGGCGGCCGAAATCACCGTCTCCTCAAAACAAGTAACTCGTATTCCAAATAATACGGTTGAATTGGATGCGGAGCAGGCTCGCAAAGTGCTCAAACTAATGGAAGCTCTGGATGATCACGATGATGTGCAGAATGTTTCAGCCAACTTTGATCTTTCCGAAGATGTGTTAGCCGAGTTGCAAGCCGACGCTTAGTGAGCAATTCTGCTCCAGTAATCGTCAAATGCCCCATCCACATGAAAATCCGGGCTGTTGTCGAGGTCATGACACTCCAGGCAGGAGTTCTTAGCCTCTTTCAGATCGCGATGTAGCAATTGACGTAAACTATCTAATTCGGCTTCGGCACTAGCAGAATCTGATTCCAATCTGACATGTTCACTCGCCGGACCATGGCAGTTTTCACAACCATTGCCCTCCAGACGCATGGTTTCCGCTAAACTCATAAATCCGGATTCATAGGGAACGTATTGCTGAGCCTGCCAGCCGGTACTGTGGCAGCTGAGACATTCCGGATCGAACTGTCTGGGAATCTCTGCTCGGCCATGCGGAGCAATCAAGGATTGAGTTGCATGAGAGTGCGGGGAAGATTTCCAAATATCAAATGCCTCCTGATGACATTGGGCACAGCTTTGACTTCCAACAAACCGATGTCCTGATGGGTGCTCTTCGGCCTGAATGCCTAATCCTTGAAAGCCCGCTCGTTCGAGCTCTTCCTGGTACTGCTTGAACATCGCCAAAACTTCACGCGAGTCATCGTAACTTGCATCCAGTGCCACTCGCTGGTACTTCAGTTGCTCACGTCCGTGATCCGCAGCAAAGAAACCAACCACGGACGCATACATACTCTTTTCACCAACTTTAAGAATCTTACGAGCACTACCCTGCACTTCTTCTAATTCGTAAGCAGGTTCTCCAGGAGCGCCTGCACATACAAACAAATCGAATCCCGAATTCTCTTTGGCCAGGTCCCGGACATAGTCCAGCGTCCCGTGTACTACCAAAACCTTATAGTCCGTCTTCTGGAACTCTGCATCATCAACCACAGCGGCAAGAGCATCCTGCGTGGATTCAACAATCAAGTCATCACTAAAAAATGACTCCAGGAGTTTCTCCGAAATAATACTCGCCACCCCGACTGAACTATCGTCCGTAGTAATCACCTGAAAGCGTCGAGTGAATTCGCGATCTAGAATAGCCACATTGGAGCTGATGAACATCGAATGGTTGTCATCATTGACGGCGGCAACAGCAAATAATTCTCCAGCTGGCAACTTGAGATCCGCTGGACCAATCCCCACAGCCTGATATTCCATTTTGCTTAGTAACTCGGCGGTTAGATTGAACTTTAGTTCAGGCTGTCGCCCAAATCTTCTAACCTGGTTACCAGCATCGATCGAAACAACCTGCCAATCCCTCTCCCGTAATCCCTGCAAAAAAGTATGTCTGCGAGCTAAGCCTCCTTTTTGTCGATCCAACCCTGTACAACCGCAGGGTTCTATATATCCGTATTGTCGACCGGTAAAAACAAGGACGAATACTGGATTCTCCCAACCGTCATAGAGCACGCCTGGGTTTGTTGGCTGATTATGATTAACCTCATCGGGAGTCTTCTCTGCAACAATGGGACCTGCGGAAGTCTCCACCTCCGGTTGTTCTGTCGGGTTCTCATCCTCCACAGAATCAATCGCCAACTCCTGTTTCTGCTCAGCATCATCGGCACAGCCGATGATCAGCGCGCATCCACACACGATCGACAGTAAGAGAAGGCCAAATTGCAGATAACGGTACTTAAGCGACATGACGTTCTCGTCTGAAACTATCTGGCAACAGAGACCAACACTTCGATTGATACTTCTTTCAGGAATGGATGTGACGTTTCCAACAGAATACGTGCCGGTGTGCCAAGATTACCTCCGCGGCGGTTGATTTGTTTCGCGTCTGGAGCAATTTTGATACTGAGGCGATGATGTATCGTCTTTCCGTTACCGATCGACATCGGCTCACCAAGACTAATTTGCAGATGCGACGCCGGATCAACTTCTTTGACCTTAAATTCGACCATCTCGCGATAAGCCCCTTTGACTACCAGATTGATACTCGTTTCCAATCCCTCGGCGGATGACACCGTCTTCAGATCAAGCGTTCCAATATGCTGGCTACCTTCTTCACGGGAAACTCGAAACCCTTTACCAAAAATGGAAATATCGGCATCGACTGAGCCATTTAAGAAGACGTCGACTTTAGGAGCATCCGGTAAGTTGGTCGTCAGCCGAACCGGGAAACTAAACGGGCCTGGTGGTAACCCCGGTTTTAGATGCACTGTCAATTCCTGCCCACTGAATGCTCGAGGCTCCTGCTCTACCTGCTCCCGGGTCAATGCCGCAAGTCCAATGTCTATTAAGTCTTCCGGAGTTTCATCGAGAAATTCAATCTCGACAATCTCAAGTGGCTCGCTGGTCTCTTTGTAAGAAAAAACTTTTCCTTTCACCGTAATGCCTTCGCCGGATGAAAGACCGTTCATGGTTAACGACTCGGGCTTAGGCATTACCGATTGGATGATATTACCTTTGATCACTAATTGAATTAGTCGATTGTTGGGATCGTTGGTAATCACATCGGCCGTTTGCTGAAATTGCAAAGTGGGGCCGACTTCCCGAGCAGTCCATTCCAAGCGTACTTCGACTGACTTTCCGGGAAGGATTTCATCCGAGGCAAGTGAGCTCAAGGTACATTTACAAGTAGTTTCTCCTTTGGTCAGAGTTAACGGTTCCGTCCCGTCATTTCTGACAACAAACGTATGACTGCGAACACCTCGTCGTTCCATCGTCCCAAAATCGTATTCGGTAGAGCCAACCACAACGGCGATTGGACCGTCTACGACTTCTTTTTCTTCGGCCTCAAGCTGACCAATCAGATTGGTAACACTTCCCGGATTGATAGGACGAAACTGCTCACGGATCCCAGTGGTATTCCATTGACTATGAAGAAACCCGGCAAGACTGCCAGTCGCAGCTGCAAGTAATAGCACCGTTAATAACCGCATGATAATTCTGCTCACTAATGATTTAAGAAAATGCCCGTTGCAGTAGGATGGGCCGGCTGAGGAACCATCGTAGATGATTTTTTAAGTCTACCACATCCACTTAAAAACCCCGTGAAAACCAACTGGCAAGGTTTCCACGGGGTAGGTCAGTATTATTTGGAGTTACTGTTCTGTCCCTTATTACGGAGGGTTCTCAGGATTTGTTCTACCGATTCCCCACTTTTTTCGATAATTATTTGCTGGTTAGTCCAGCCGGCAAATTCAACCTCAACCAGTCGACGGTTACTGAGTTTGAACTCCAGGTGTGGATTATCAGCATCCAACTCTAATGCTCTGTCGATTGACTTCCTCATCTCCAGTTGATCACCAGCCAAAAAATGACAAACTGCCAATCGAGCGTGAATGACGGCACTACCCGGGTAGAGTTCACTTTCACGCTGTGTGTACGCCAATGCCGTTGTCAGGAACTCTTCCTCCTTATAACGATCGAACATGAGTAACGCCTGCATCGAAAACAATTCATAACTGGATTGAGATTTAGGATTCAAGTCCAATGCTTGAGTTACCAACGATTTGTATTGCTCTAGTGTTGATACATCTAGTTCATTACTCAGCAACATAAACAACACGTTGGCGTATTCAATGTAGCCATCCGCCTTATATGGATCGGCGTCAATCGCCTGCTGTAAATGTTCCCGAGCCGGTTCTATTCGATTTTGCCGAAGATGATAACTCGCATGAATGGAATGGTGCTCAGCTGATGTGACTGGGAAGTGAAAAGTAAAAATCACTCCCAAAGTTAAGCCTCCCATAATCAATCCCATCGACCAGCGTTGTGAACGAGGCAGTTGCAGATGATCGGCTTCACGACGGGCTGGTTGGGCACTGACAAGGCAGATTCCCAGCAGTAGCCAACCGGAGAATGCTACTCCGGGATATGAAATTCCGCCCGCCACACAGAGGTTCACTAACCAACAAATAAAAGCGATCAGCAGGTGCTGCCGGTTTAGCTGCCCTCTTGCAACCCAATCCTGTAGCAGAAAGACCACAACAGCAAAGCAAGGGAGTGCGACATAGAAAACCGATAGTGGAATGAATGCATAACTCAGCTGATCTATGGCAAGTCCCAACACACACCCCAGACCCCCGGCCAGATAAACCTGATTGTCCGACAGGCGACGCATACGCTCCTCATTTTCTTGCGTGACCCCATCAGCCTTAAGACTCTGTCTCACAGCCAATGCGATGACAGCACACAATAAGAGCAATACCGGAAGGCCAAAACTCGTCAAAACCTCCAACATCCAGTTATGTGGGTCAGCAATGGATTCTGAAGCCGCGGCTGGTTTATAACGCGTATAGTAGTCCCGAAAATTTCCAGGGCCGACACCGGTCCAAAGATGATCGCCAGCCATGGCAGACGAGCTTTCCCAGTATTCCATACGGAAGCTAAGACTCTTAACCGATTCGGTGATGATCTTGGAATCTAAGCGATGTGTTAGCATGCCCAACACAAAGACTAGTAACCCCAGAACACTCAACGCAGCAACAACTTTGATGGCCATTGCTCGGTAGCCTTTAAACAATCCGGCACCTATCAGGACACTCAGTCCAACGGCGCAGCATGCTGACCTGCTCTTGGTAAGTACTAAGCAAAAGGCGAGCACGCTGGCTAAGAGGAGCAGTTTCCCCAATTGTCCTTGGCTTTGCATGATGTCTTGTTGGCTTAACGTACTGAGTATTAGCAAAGTGAACCAGGGAGCAAGAAACCCAGCCAGTGAATTCGTGAGTGCAAACGTAACATACGGTTCGGGACTCTGTATGCGACTTTCAAAATGATATCGGCCTGGCGAACCGACTCGTGTTTCATTAATCCCTGCATCCTGAAGCAGTGCAATTCTCTGCTGAGCATTACCTTGAAAATACTCTGACCTGATCTCCGGAATTCTGACCAGGGAGTCATAGATACCGATACAGGAGATGGAGACGGCTACGGCCAGCATCACAGCAACCACGGCACGATTCACTCTGGCAGAATCCAACAGTTGAATAATTAAAGTGAAACCTACTGCAAATGCAACCCACTGCCACCAGTGGTTGAGCGCTGCACGATAATCCCCTGCCCCCAAACTGTGATAGACCGAAACGAACATCACTGCCACGGTGATACTAAGCAAAAAGGCCGGCCAACTCAGCCGATAACGCACCTCGGGAAACTTCAACTGATAGACTGCCCACAAACTCCCCAGTCCGATAAACCCCAGCGCTAACCAGCTTGTCATACCTTCAGAAACAGAGAGCCCGTCGCCTGTCAGAAAAGCTGTCGAAGCGAGCAATGCAATCAGCATCATTTGCAGAACATGCCGGCACCGCGTTTGCCGGTCTACATTCTTCATACTCTCAGGTGCTTGCGTTGACACTTTCCGACCCTGCGTTAACTGTTAATCTTATTGCGTGCCGTGTTTTCTAAAATGGCGATCAGCATGAGTACGCAAGTCGTCAGGATCACGATCAAGACGGAACCGGCCAAATTCACTTGCGGCAGAAGCAAAGCAGAAACGCCTGTGGTGGCTGTCACCAGGAACATTGTGAGCACGGCCCGGGGCTTTGACAGTCCAAGTTCCACAAGTCGATGTGAGAAATGAGATTGATCTGGCTGGAACGGACTGCGCCCTTCTGAAATACGTATCGCAATCACTGTACAGAGGTCATAGATGGGGACTGCCATTATCAGCAATGGAGCCATCACGGCATGCGTCACCGGATTCTCACCGTCCGTGTACGTGATAAGAACGGTCGTAATGGCAATACAGAAACCCACGAAATAACTCCCCGCATCTCCCATAAAAATCTTTGCTGGTGGTTTGTTATGCAGCAGAAATCCCAGCAGTGCTCCAATGAAGACAAGTAACAGACCGGCAACATAAAGCTGAGGGCCTTGCGAGGTGACGCCTGGCAAAACGACATACAGTACGAGCATGATCGAGCAGATCACGGCCACCCCTCCGGCAGCTGCATCCATATTGTCGAGCATATTGAATGAGTTAATCAGCATCACGATCCAAAAGACCGTACACCCAATCGTAATCACCTGATACGGGATGAACGCCGTAAAGTACCATTCCTGTAATACCACACACACGGTCGCGACTCCAAACTGAATTGTCAGTCGCAGTTTCCAGCTCAGACCACGAATATCATCAATCAAGCCGATTACCATCAGAATCGTTCCGGCGATTAATAAGGTCCACAGATTTCCTAACTGAGATTCGATGCCCTCGACATAGGGTTGTACCTGATCCGGCAACAGTTGGGTGAAGGAACCGTTGAGCATGACTAAGATGGAACCGAGTAGGAAGGTGGCCATGACGCCAAACCAAATCCCCAGTCCTCCCCCTAACGGAACAGGAGTCGTATGTACTTTGCGTTCATCGGGCTGATCGACAAGGCCCCACCTGGCAGCATACCGGCGAACCACGAAGACGGTTAACCAGCTGATGAGCATGCTGGGAATCGCAAGCAGAGGAAGTATCCAATAAGGAAATGGTGCGTCCATCGTCAAACCGAAGAAACAAACTGGCAACTTGGGTGAACAGAATCTACTAAAGCAAGTCGCCTGAGTATTACTCTACGGCTCAATTCCGATACTGTTCACGGAGGAAATTTCGACAGTCGCTAAAGAACGAATGGTATTCGGCAGTTTGAAAATCCGGATACGTCCAACGGCTGGTTTGCCATTGATTACGGTGGAAGTAAATGGTTACTTCCGCGAAGATTCCATCAGCCAGATACAATCGATGATCCCGATCTTTGGTGGTGGCCAACACGAGTTTGGCTTCGGTCAAATAACCAGGGTCGATATTCACCGGACGAGCGACATGTTCACTCTTATTCTTATCGGCATATTCGTCTTCCCAGTCATTTGTTAGATGCTTGATTTTCGGCAAATCCTCCATATCAATCAGCGATTTCACGGCCCAAAACTGTTTTTTGAGTCCTGAACCCATACTCGGCTCATAATACGTCGTTTGATCGAACTGGTAGATTGGCGAAGTAAATGCAATCTCACCCCATTGAAGTTCAATCTGCGACCGAACATAGTCCAATGACGATTCGGTGTGCCCAAAGGCTCCGACGACTAATAGCACATCACGTTGCGGTCGAATGTCACCCATCGTCTCTACTCATTCGTCCTTACTGACTGTTGCCATGATGGCAGTTTAGTATGAGCGTCCAAAGATGGCTCGCCGGGAGCTCGGCTTCCCGGTAAAGATACAGGTACCTTGCTCTGCGGGTTGATCGAGCGGCATACAGCGGATTGTCACTTTGTACTTAGCAATCGTCTCAAGTACCTGCTGTTCACCTTCCACAAAATGGCAGCTGGCAAAACCAGCCTGTTGCCCATCCTTTTCCGAAAAGTAGGCTTCAAATTCTTCCAGGGAATTGATCTCTCGAGTGTTTTCTTCTCGTAGTTTCAACGCGCGGTCAAACAAGCCTTGCTGGAACGATTCCAACAGCCCCACGACGCCACTCACGAATTCATCTCGCCCAATCGACTCGGTCGAACCGGTATCACGTCGCCCGACAAAGACCTGATTGTTTTCGATGTCACGAGGACCAACTTCAACTCGAATCGGTACTCCTCGTTTCACGTGATACCATTTCTTTTCACCACCCCGCATATCCCGATCGTCGATCAGGACGCGAATTTTTCCGTCCGCATAAAACTGTGATTCCAGATCCTGTTTCAACGCATCGCAGAAGTCCAGTACTTGCTGTTTGGTTTCATCACCTTTGATGATTGGAAGAATGACGATTTGTTTGGGAGCCAGACGTGGAGGTAGTACCAATCCATCGTCATCGCTGTGAGTCATAATCAAAGCACCCACCAACCGAGTCGATACTCCCCAGGACGTGGTCCAGGCAAATTGCTGTTCGCCCTGCTGATCCTGATAAACGATCTCCTGAGCCTTGGAAAAATTCTGTCCCAGAAAGTGGGAAGTGCCTGCCTGCAGTGCTTTGAAATCCTGCATCATGGCTTCGATCGTTAACGTGGAAACTGCACCGGGAAATCGCTCGTCCACAGTCTTCTCACCTTTGATCACTGGCATCGCCATTACGTTTTCAGCAAAATCCGCATAAACATCCAGCATCAATCGGGTTTCTTCCAGAGCTTCCTCTTCGGTGGCATGGCAAGTGTGTCCTTCCTGCCAAAGGAATTCAGCAGTACGGAGAAACATTCGCGTCCGCATTTCCCAACGAACCACGTTGGCCCATTGATTGATTTTGATGGGCAGGTCGCGATAGGACTGAACCCACTTTGCATACATCGATCCAATAATCGTTTCGCTTGTGGGGCGGACGATTAATGGCTCTTCCAATGGACCAGCCGGTACCAGGCCTCCGTCAGGACCAGGCTCGAGTCGATGATGAGTCACCACCGCACATTCCTTGGCGAATCCATCGACGTGCTCTGCTTCTTTCTCCAGAAAACTCATTGGGATGAACAGAGGGAAGTAAGCGTTGACATGCCCGGTATCTTTGAACATGCCGTCCAACACCTGTTGCATATTCTCCCAAATAGACCAACCCCATGGCTTGATGACCATACATCCGCGGACAGGAGAGACTTCAGCGAGGTCTGCTGCCTTTATAACCTGCTGATACCACTGTGGGTAATCTTCACTGCGAGTAGGACTGATAGCCGTACGATTCTGTTTGCCCATGGATTACTTTCTCAATCAACCTTCTGTGTGCCAACCACGGCACTTGCCGGATTACTTTTTCTTGCCGAGACGCAACGTGTTAACAAGTAGCCCCCTATTTTAGGTCAGCCAGGCCGAATGCGACAACCAGAGAAATACGAATGCTCCCTTGTCGGTTCAAAGTTTTCCAGTAAGATTGCCTCTGAACAGGAACAACCTTGCAATTCCTTACCTCCCCTCTTACCAAAAATCGAAACTATGGGTCGTAAATACATCAATCAATTCAGTGAAGGCGAGAGCATCAATCAGGTGTTCGTCGCCAACGGGAAACAACTACGTCACAACCGACAGGGCAACCTCTATCTGCAACTTTCACTTTCGGATAAATCCGGCAGTGTGAACGCCATGCAGTGGAATGCCAACCAGGACATCTATGACAGTTTTGAAAATGGCGATTTTGTCCTGATCAAAGGAACCACTCAACTGTTCAATGGAAACCTACAGATCATTGTGCAGAATCTAAAGAAAGCCGATGAGTCGCGTGTCGATGAAAGTGAATTCCATACGCTAACCAATGAAAACATTGGGCAACTTATCGTTCAACTGCGTCAGTTTGTGGATTCCATCAACCAACCTGAATTACGTAGCCTGTCGCAACAATATCTCGATACTACTGAAATCATGGATAAATTCAGTCAGGCTCCGGCGGGTGTCAAAAACCATCATGCCTACCAGGGCGGCTTATTACATCACGTGGTTTCCCTGATGGAGTTAGCCGAATCTGTGGTTAAACACTATCCTCAGGTGGACCGCGATCTGGTTTTAGCGGGAGTACTACTTCACGATCTGTCGAAAACTGACGAGTTGTCCTACGAAAGGAGTCTCGAATACACCGACGAAGGTCAATTGGTAGGACATTTGGTCATGGGAGTGGAACTTGTTGGTAAACAGATCGCTCGCTGGGAAGCGGAACAAAACAAAACCTTCCCGCACGACCTGGCAATCCAATTGAAGCATCTGATTGTGAGTCATCACGGCCAGTATGATTTTGGCAGTCCCAAATTACCAATGACACTCGAAGCGTTGATCTTGCACATGATTGACAATCTGGATGCCAAGGTACATCAGTTCTCTCATGCCATGGACAGTGAAGCCAATCCGGGCGCCAACTGGACTCCTTACATCCCATCACTTGGCCGCAAGCTTTATAAGAAGACTTTACAAAATCAAAAACAGAATCCACCGTCTGCTTCCTCCGGCGATTGAGTTGGGGATTCCCTCCGTTAAACTTGTAATTATCGGTGGAAACGTCCAGAATCGGATGACAACTAACGGCTCAAGCGCCGGCAACAACACAAGAGAACCGACATGGACCTGCAAGAACTGGAAAGGCTGATTCTGGAACATATCCGGAAGGAAAACTATCATCCGGTCAAACCGAGGGTCATCTGTAAGCAGCTGCAATTGAGTCCGGACGACCGTCATCTGGTTCGCCGGGCTGTCAAAAGCCTCATTCGACAGGGAACTGCACGCTTTGGCCCCAAACATCTAGTCATGGCTGCCGATGAAGCTCCTCAAGCAAGTCGCCCTGCTCTTACGACTGCTCCTGCCGCTACTGCCGAAACCACCAACACGATCGCTGGAAAATTCTTCAAAGCCTCGGGAGGGTTCGGGTTTGTACGACCAGAAGGCACTCCTGCCTCTGCCGGACGTGACGTGGATCTGTATATTCCTCGTCATGACATTTTAGATGCCTGCCACGGCGACACAGTACGCGTACGACTCGCGCCCGAAAGCCGTAAGCGAGGGCGGGAAAACGAGCAGCAACGAGCCCAAATCGTCGAAGTAATCGAACGAGATCGCTACCAGTTTGTTGGTACTTACCACGTGCTCAACGAGGTCGGGTTTGTAAAAGTTGATGGAACGCATTTTCAACAACCTGTGCCCGTCGGAGACCCGGGCGCCAAAGGAGCACAACCCGGACTCAAGGTGGTCATCGAAATGGTTCGCTTCCCTTCCGCGTATGATGATGGTGAAGCCGTCATTACTGATGTACTGGGAGAACGAGGGGAAACCGGAGTCGATACTAAAATGGTGATCGCAGAGTTCAATCTGCGAGTGGATTTCCCGGAAGAGGTCTTAGAGGATGCTCGCCGCCAGGCAGAAGCCTT
>CEUY01202558.1_pt1 | contig 14136 bp, 8 predicted proteins | sample 361481 | NCBI WGS metagenome assembly CEUY01 (sample SAMEA2622737, study PRJEB7988) | marine metagenome | isolation source: saline water (ENVO:00002010), including
CCCTTGCCAATATTCCAGATCATACCACTGCGGAACCATTCGCCTGTCGGCCAACGCTCTTCAAAGACCACTTCGTCTGGAGCAGGAACATGAAATGGCTCATCATACATTTCAGTACTTGGTAATTGGAATTTCATGGGGATGCCCGCGGCGATTGGGTGGGCCTTATTGACTGTAAACAGCGTGCTTGGCTTGCCATCGTTACGGTAAGCGGGGAAGCAGCAATTCGGCCAGTGGATAACAAGGTTCGTCCGTCCGTCTGGAAACTTTCTAGGATAGAACCTGGGAGTTATAGGGTCGTCACGATCGGGTGCGTAGTAACGTCGAGGTGGTTCGACGAACGTTAGATCAAGTTGTTCGGATGGTAATTGCTTAAATTGTGTTCTTGCATTGGTTAACGTTCGATGTTTCATCGCCTCCACGAACGGTGTTGCCCAATGGGCCGAATGGAGCGCAATGAGAGAGAGCTGACCCTTTTTGATTCGATCAACGATGCTTTGCCCTTGTTCCGGAGTAATCTCGAATTGTCGGATATGTCCCCACCAAATTAGGACGTCGCAAGAATCCAAAACATTGTCGGCAATTCCTTTTCCAGGTGAACTCAAATTGACTGCTCGGACTGCGATACCATCCTGTTTTCCGAGATAGGTCGCAATTTCGTTCCCGAGAAAGTTTTCGTAGGCTTCTTTTTGTGCCGGTTGCTGTTCATCCCAGATCACGACATTAATGGTTTGCTGGGCTGGTAAAGTGTTAGCAAACGCCAGCAAGACAGTTACTAAGCAGAAGAGTCGCGACATGTTGGAGTTCTTTCCTTGAGATACAATCCTAGTTACTTAGCAGGCCCTTGATTGAACAGAATGTGAGTTCCTGATTTTCCTGCGACAGCAATGTCGATAAACCCATTGCCATCAATGTCAGCCGAACGTATCTGTAATCCGATACCGGCGCGTCCCTGATGGATCAGGTGTCGGGTGAAACTACCGGTCTTCCGATCAATTGTGAAATAGACGATTTCGATCGGTTCTTTTGCACCTTTGTCACCGCCGTTATGTGCAAAGTAACGTTTTCCGGTGATCAATTCCGGTTGGCCGTCACCGGTAAGATCGGCCAGATGTAGGGCATGGAGTTGAGAAGTCTTATCATCGATCTGATGTTTTCGAAATTGTACGGTGCCATCCTTTTCTCCAAGGTTTTCCCACCAGAACAATCCATGGGCGTGTGCTTCGCCAACCAGTACATCATTTTTGCCATCATTGTTCACATCATAAACGAGCATCGGAACAGATCCATGAATCTTCCAGTCATTATGGTATTTCCATGCCTTCGTAAGACAGTCTTCGCCTGGGTTTTCGTACCAACCATGTCCTAATAAGAGATCCGCAAAACCATCACCATTGATGTCGCCAACTCCCATACCGTGACCATTGCCACGCATACCAACCTGATGTTTCCGCAAACTGGGCTGAGTTCTGGATACTGTCTTTTTTTGACCGCCTTCGGTCACGTCCACCGTAGCCTGGATAGTCGTTAGTTCGTAAATATAAATTGGAGCGTCCTGCGCCCAAGTATTGACAATCCACTCCGGCTTACCGTCACCGTTGAGGTCTGCCATTAGTTGTCCTTCATTCTGGGATTGTTCGGTATCCAGCAACAAACGTTGTTCCCATTGGTGTCCGAGTCGCAGTCCCTCGGTTCCAGGGTTTTTATACCAATGGACTTCAGTCGCGAAAAAACCTCCGGCGATAACATCCATCACCCCATCACCATCGACGTCGTAGGCAAAATCGCCGTTGCTTTCTACATAGCCATTCACGTCTTTGAAATTACGTAAGGGGCGAGGTCTGAATTCCGGATTTTGATACCAGAAACGGCCGGCAGAGACATCAAGCCTGCCGTCACCATTAAAATCAGCGATATCGACGCCTTCATTCGCATCGATGGCAAGCGGCACTACTTTCCAGTTAAGAGTAGGCTCCGCAGACCGGACAGATCCGGGTAGTAATGTAAATAACGAAAGAGTGCAGATAAGTTGGAACTTCATGGTAGTTTGCTTATTACTGTGTGATAGATTTGCCAGCTTTAATGATACCATTTTGGATAACCGCGAAGAATTGGGAGCGGTCTTCTATAATGGTAATGTCTTCGAATGGATTACCATCGATCACCAAGAGATCAGCGTATTTGCCAACCTCCAAAGTGCCAATCGTATCTGATGCTCCCATTATTTCTGCGCCTGTTTTTGTTGCGCACATCAGAGTCTGTTCGACTGTGAAGCCAACATAATTGACGAAGAAGGAAATCTCTTTGGCATAGTCTCCGTGCGGATTCCAGGCAAAGCCATAATCACCGCCGAGTCCGAGGCGGCCACCTTCGGCCAGTATACGTCGTGCACTCTCTACGCCTCCGTCCAGTGTTTCCTGGTGACCATCGATTACAGACTGTGGCATGTTGAAAGCGGGGCCTTTTTCGATACTTGCCAGTTCAAAATACAATGCTGGAACGACAGGGACATCTCGTGCCAATAATAAATCCATGGTCTCGTCATCCATGAAAGTACCATGTTCTAAGCAATCATAGCCCGCCAGTAAAGCATTCCGGATACCTTCTGTGGCGCGGCAATGTCCGGTTACTTTGAGTTTGTGGTTATGAGCGGTTTGTACCACTGCATGCATTTCTTCGAAGGTCATACATAGCGTGTGGTGGTCGTTGATGTCAGGAGCAGCTGCGTCACCGGTAGGGTACGTCTTTACCCATTCAACGCCATCTTTTACAAGCTTTCGGACAGCCGAACGGGCTTCGTCCGGACCATTGATCAGTAATACGAGTCCTTCCATGCCGATTTTACGATAGTCCGGATTCCAATCCATCAGACCACCCACGCCGCATATTTCTCTACCGTTAGCGGATAATCGTGGCCCAACAACGACGTCTTCCTGAATCGCCTTTTTCAACCAAACATCAATATTAAAAAGGCTGCCGCCGCTGCGAGCAGCAGTGTAACCACACTCTAACGCCAACGTAGCATTGGCTGCTGCCAGCAGTGTCACGTATTCGACAGGATATTTGATGTCCAGGTCGGCCAGTTCAGCGACATTGAAATAAGTGGGATGAAAATGAGCTTCAACCAACCCGGGAATAACCGTGTATTGGCTGCCTTCGATGATTGTTGCCGTACTGCGATCAACCACCGGTTGACTGTCTGCTTCGCCGACGTAAGTGATGATACCATCAGTGTAATGGATGGCCTGGTTTTCTTTGGGACTGCTTCCGGTTCCGTCAAACAGCCGACAGTGTTCGATGACGGCTGTTCCCTGTTGTGCCTGCATGATGTCTTCCTCATAAAATGTCGTGCTGCCATTATAACAAACTAAGACGGTTGGCTAGGCTACCATAACTAACTGGTCAGCAGCAAAGTGCGAAAGTCCGTCGTTGCTGAACACAAGACATGATTTGCTAGTCGAATAGTATCTCCTGATGACAATCATGCCGGATAAAGAGAAGTCTGGCTGTAATTGCAGAGACTGGGAGTTTGAACATCTGGGCAACCGTGGCGCGATAGGCAGTCAGTTGCGGAGTGTAATGCGTGAGACGTTCAGGCAGTGATTCAAGATCGTCTCCGAGCCAATCCGTCTTAAAGTCAATAATGTCAGCTCCGACTAAAGCGTCGCCACGAAAACCCAGGACGATTCGGTCTGCGAATCCTCTTATAAGTTGTTCGTCGACAATAGCAGTGACCGGGAGTTCGTTAAAAACTCGTAAGTCCGTCGTGTCCGCTAACACCGGATGAATCTGGTAAAAGTGGCGAGACAGTGCTTTGGCGATCTCGCTGTCAGGTGAAATTGAATGAAGTAAAGATGAAAGCGGTTCGCTAATGACGATACGGTTATGTTGTAAAACAGCCAGAGACTCCTGAGCAGAATTGGGGTTCCACCATTGGATGTATTCGAAAGCCTTGTGAACTAACGTGCCAAATTCCAGAGCCGAAGTACTTGATTTACGCAACAAGGACCTGACTTTGAACTGTGTTCCTCCTTCCAGGCTTGACGGGGAAGCAGTGGGTAATTCCTGGGGAGAAGCCTGAGCAGTCCGCTGTAGCCCATGTTGGAATAAAGGCCGGTCATCCATAGGTTCGGAGTTGTCCGGCAATGAAGAAAACCAATCTGGTTTGCCTTCCCGATAGATGGTGTGATCTGGAGTCTGATCGTATGCATCGGTGACCGCTAGTTGGATTAATGCGGCGATGGTCGTTGGTGGAGTCTTCGGTGGCTTTTCGTTGCAGGGCCCAATTAAATACAAGGCGTGTACAGCTCGGGTCATTGCAACATAGAGTACGCACAGTGCTTCCTGTGTTTTTTCGGTGAGCGTTGCGTTAACGGCCTGAGTATATTCGGCAGGTAATATTCCCATTAGCGATTCACTGCGATACGCAAATACCTTTTGGGGAAGTTGCGTTTCTGAAGACCGACTAACGACGTACTTGGGAGTTTTTGTCAACGTATTATCGAGTGTTGGCAGGATCACCGCATCGAATTCGAGTCCTTTAGATTGGTGTACAGTCATTACTCGGACTGTTGAGGTGGATTCATCTGCGAAGGACTCCAGTTCAAGTGCCAGATTGAATTCCGTGAGACGGAGAGGATCCAATCCACTGAACGAATCAGCAAAGGAAATCATTTGGTTTAACCTGCTACGTTGGGCACTGGTCACCACCTCGTCGAACTCGCCACATAATTCATGAAGATATCCACTTAGGCCAATGTCCAATAGATTCTGACGCTCTCGATTCAAAATTGCATCAGAGAGAGCAAGGTGATCAGGAGCAGCAAGGCGTTGACGTAAAGGTGATTGGGAAATGCGGAATAACGCCGTTTTATCTTCGGGGAATTCGAGCAAGTGTAACCAGGCCTGAACGAGTTGGACGGGATGGAAATGAGTAAGCGGATTGCCACCTTCTTCGCTTGCTCGGATCCCGCGTTGATTCAGTTCAGATATTAACGTGGCGATGTGTATGTTTTTCCTTACTAAAATCCCGATGGAGATCGCCTTATTTGTGTTAATCAGTTCTATCGTCTTCTCGACAGCAGCCTGAAGAGCACAGTGGACACGATCCGCGCTGTTGGAGCCGGCGGAAGCATTGTCGAATTGGATATAGCCTGGTAAATCCAACTCGGTCTCATGCTCGGGGAAATCATCGACCCAGTGTTTGAGAATAGGTGTGTATTTTCCTAATGCGGGATGAGCAGTTAAGTTGCAAAAAACCTTGTTTACGAATTGGAGTACAACGTCAGAGGAACGCCAACTCTTTTTCATTCCTTTATCAGATAAATTGGCGACAGAGGCTGACAGTGTATTGAAGATTTCCCTACGGCCGCCGCGCCATCCATAGATGGCCTGTTTCACATCGCCCACACAAAACAGTGAAGACTCCACGCCTCCCGGTAATTTAGTTAAATCGTAGACCAGGCGGCTAATAGCATTCCATTGAGGCACGGAAGTGTCCTGAAATTCGTCGAGCATTAGGTGCTCGATTTCGTTTGATAACCGGCCAATGACTGCGGGTGGTAAATTGCCAAAATCGCCCGCTAACGTGGTGACGTCTGTAAATTCAAGTTGATTGTGGCGTTGTTTTGCATTACTAAAAGCGGTTTCGAAGCGTGTTAATAGGTCGAATGTAGCAGTCGTTTGGTTGTGTAGCTCAACGGTAAAACGGTGTTTAAGAAAATCAATTACCGTTTGGTAGGTTGTGAGAACGGGCGTTGGGATCTCTTTTTTTCCAAATCGAGGTTCCCCTTCAATCAACTTCTTTAAGATCCCCGTAGTCGCAGCCTTTTGGTAATCGCCGCGCCGCATTCGACCGACATCCTCGTTGATCACCTTATGGAAGGATTCGTATTCGTCTGCGTTGAGATATTCCTCTAGTTGGGCCAAAGCTGCTTCGAGAACTTCATTCGATACAGGATTCGTAGAAATCGGGTACGTCCAGGCTTCCTCGCTGCTTTGGCGATGAATGTCGCGTAAGCCTTTGACGGCTTCACGAATCTGGTCGCTAACGCTACGTCGTACCTGGCCTTTGTTGAGTAGCATTAGCAAACGAGCTAAGTCCGAATTCTTTCCAAATTGAAGGACTTCGTTAATTGCCTGATCGACGTACTGGTTATATTCGGTAGTGCTTAGGACTGACCAGCCAGGCGTTAAGCCATATTCAAATCCGAGTTGGATGGCCCACTTAGCAAAAAATGAATCAAGCGTACCTATTTTTAAGAGGTGGAGTTGTTCCAGTATTAGATTGAAAGCAGATTCAAAAGACAGAGTTAACGCAGAACCACTCTCCTCACTGAGTTGATCTACCAGCTTGTCGGAGGTTTCTTCGTCGAGGACGGCGGCCGCAATTCGTTCAAGAATCCGATCGCGTATTTCTCCGGCGGCTTTGCGCGTAAATGTTGTAGCCAGGATGTCACGCGGGTCAACGTCGTTACAAAGCAGGAGAATATAGCGATTCGATAACCGAAAGGTCTTGCCAGTGCCGGCTGAAGCGCGGATGAGTAAGTGCTTGAATTCACTCATTTATTAGTCTCCTTAAGGCGAGTGAATCCTGGAGAATCGAGCGCTGTTCTGCCTAGCAGATCCGCATAATCATCAAAATCTATTTTTGGTTCGTCATCGGTGATTTCAAATTCGCCCTTTTGTATTTGTTGAATGATATGGACGGCGAGTTGGTCAGCGTCTTTAAGTTCAGTCTCATTCCACTCAGCCATATTTTCGCCGATTGCATCCAGATCGTTGCCTATGTTGATGTAACCAAGTGTTACCGCTGAGTCTCCCGTGATAGACCGACATAAATGGCGGTACATGGGAAGCTGGAGGTCTTTCCAGTAGGGGACCTGATTGATGTTATGCGTTTTTTTCGGAGACTCAGCTTTTTCGGATGTCTTATAGTCAAACACGGCATAAGTGTCGGTGGCGGAGTGATAATCGATCCGATCAATGCGACCATGGATCTTGCAATCCGGCGCAGTCTCTAGAATCAAAGCGGCATCCTCCGGGGCATATTCTACCTCCTTAATTTCCCAGCCTGTTGCTCGCCATGATGTCTGCCAGGCGGCGAAGCGATCCAATCTGCGTTGGATTTGTTCAAACTGCAGACGAACAGCCGGATAAGTGCCGGCCCCATATTTTCGTCGATACAGATTTAAGGACGTGTCGCGTAAAAACAAGACGATCTCTTCTTCGACTGTCGAATTTGCTACGTCGGATTTGCCGAACTCAAAGAGAACGTTGTGGATGAAATTGCCATATGCAAGTGGGTCGAGTTCCTGAGCGGTATCGTCGAGGGACCCTAATCGCAGCACATGGCTGAGATAATAGCGTAATGGGCAGTAGAGATAGGAACGCAAGGACGTTACGCTGTAGGACTCCTGCTCGTGGGCTGAAGTGGTAATCCTGAGAGGATCGAAAGGGGCCATGGGGAAAGATGTTGGATGTTGATGGCCTGTTTGTGTGGTGTTCCCTTTGGAGTAATCGTAGATTAATTGCGCACGCTCGGTTAACGTGCCATTGAGTAGCAATCGTGAAATTGACTGCGGATTCCCCTCGGCGTTGATACGGTTAGTGATCAGGGAGATTTCACGATGATGGCTCATAAGTGAAAGTGAATAGGCATCGCGAGCAAACCGACGTTGATTAGTAAGTAAGCCAAGGTGATTACGTATCTCATCGGTAAGAAACAACTCCGAGTCAGATGAAGAGGGAATGATTCCCTCATTCACATCGGTGAGGATCACGTGACTTTGAGGCGTCCATGGAGTGTCGAGCCAGCCGCCTAAACTAACACTCGAGGGTCTTCGACTTGTTGGGGCAATAGCCGATGCTAATGAAGTAACAAGTTGTTCCAGGAACTGTTGGGCGGAACAGTCTATGCCTAAGGCAATGAAGGCATCAGCTAACTCAGTGGATTGACGGTTGATCGTTGAAAGAGCGGCGATCATCTCTGAATCAGTTTCACGATTTAAGAGCTGATCTCCCATGGCCGTATCAATCGCAGTGATGAGGTTTTCGTGATGGGTGATGGCAGAGTGGTCGTCACTGGAAAATGCGGCTAACCACTGGTCGACAGCCGACATTGCTGCCTCAAGTTGGCGATAGTATTTTCCGCCCGGAAGCCTCTGCAGTTCACCATAAGGTAAGTGGCGTTGTTGAAACTGGACCAGTTGGTCGATGACGGTCATCGAGGAAAGAGTGGAATCTAAGCGGTGTAAGAGATGGGGATAGCGAACTAGTGATGCAAGTGACTCAAAAGTAGGGTTGGATATATGTGATGCGATGAGGCTAAGCAATACTAATGCCGGCGTATCGGACAGCTTACGACCCGCTGGCGCGTTAACCTGTAGGCCAAAGTTATTTAGGTTTCGTTCGATCTGTTTCGGATTGCCACCTGGAACAGCAATGAAAATGTCGGCAACGCTTACCTGCGAAGGGTAATTGGAAATTATATCGGCAATCAAATCTGCCTGATGATCACCGCTGGACGCTATATGCAAGTGTTCAGTAAGTGAGGTATCTAACAGAGGTTTGGTCCATTGGTCGGCAATTAGACAGCCAACTTTATCAAAATGGTCACTGTGTGATTCCGGAGCGAACACCAGGATGGTTGGGGCGGGGGTGATTTGAGTAAGAAACTGCCTGTGAACAATGCTTAGATCGGTACACCCTGCAATGATAAAGCTAGAATTCTCATCAAGTGTAAGCTCATGTTTCTCGAGGGCTACGAGTCTAGCAGTTTGAAGATCCCAGAGATCCAGTTGGTCCAGGATCGCTAGATAATTATTTTGCACTTCATGTAAAGCTTGCCATCGAGCCTGTTCGTGAGGCTGGTTTTCCCTTTTGAAATAAGCTACAAGGTCATTGAAACGAATTCCTTCGCCGGACAACTCCTGATGCAGAGCTCCTACAACTTTCGCAATGGGCAACCAGGCTGAATGGTTGTCGGGCCTGGGTGGTTTAGGAAGAAAAGCTTTTAATTGCTTTTGCTTATTGGTTTTCAATAATGCCTGTATCCACACCAGTTGTTGTAACGATTCAGAAGCCTCTGGCTTTGTTGAATAGCAAAGTTCGGGAAGTGAGCCCGCGGTAATGATATTGGGCGCCAGTAATGGGCTGTTGGTTTTGTTCGTGGCGAGAACAAGCTGCTGTTGCAATTGTCGCACAGCCGTAGACGACGGCAAGACGATATTTACGTTTGCTAAGTTAACGAGATGTCCATCGGTAAATGGCCCGAGTAACCAATCGCAGAGATTGGTAATAGGGTGCTGCTGCCAGCCCAGAAAGTGAATTGTTTCTTGCACGCAAAACCTTAATAGAAGATGAAGAATGACGTTGCGCGATATTTTAGCAAATCAATGCTGAATTGACCAAAATCTATACGTCCATTAGGTACAGGATCGTGCTAAGGCGGTAAGGCAATCTACATATTTTGTCGTTGCGCTAAATTCAAATCGTCGCGAATATTCCCCGTCGATCACGATGTTTAAGGAGATCTGTTCGCGTGGTAGACAGTCACTAAACTTTTCCGCCCACTCTATGAATACGTAGCCATCGGTTAGATACATTTCGTCGACGCCTAATTCAAGGAATTCGTCGGCATCCTTAATGCGATATGCATCTAGATGAAAAACGTGTCGCTTTAAAGGATATTGGTTACAGATGACAAAGGTAGGGCTAGTGACCTGTTCGGGTGTGCCTCCGAGTGCTACGGCAATTCCCTGCACAAATCGAGTTTTCCCCGCCCCCAAAGTGCCTGAGAGGGCAATGGTGGTGTTGCCGGGAATGCAGTTAACAAAAGCCTGAGCTAGCTTGTCGGTAATCGCTTCCGACTCAGATGTTGCACTGAATTCAAACGTATTAATGTTGATAGCCCTTTTTAGAAAGTTGCCTGATTTGTCCGTCTGATGCGACAAGTGTGATTTCTCCCGAATCGTTAATGGTACCAATTCTCTGAATTGATGTCGGCTGTGCCGTTGAATTAAAGTCGAGTTCGAATTCGGGGGCGACGGTAAAAAGTAATTCGAAATCTTCTCCATCGTAGAGTGCAGAATGGATCGCATCCGAGCGGTTTGCGATTGTGTCGCGTAATGGGATTGCGTCTTCATTTAATTCGGCGCCTAACGCATCGGTAAGTAACGAAGCCAAATCAATTACCAAGCCATCGGTGATATCGGTTATTGCATGCACGGCCGGGCATTTTGCCAACTCGAGTCCTAACGCAATCTGCGGTTGGAAGCTGATGTGGTGGCCGTGAATGCTTCCGCCTAAGGGGCCAGATACGTAGATGGCATCGCCGTATTTAGTTCCAGAGCGGTACTTCAGTTCTGTCGAAGTTGCGTTGCCGAGAATGGTAATTGAGACTGTTAGAGGGCCCGCGTGACGATTGAAGTCGCCACCGACGATCTGAGTGCGAAAGGTGTCTGCCAGATCGAGTATTCCCAGATACAATTCTTTAACCAGTTCTAATTTCCAATGATTTGGAATGATAAGTGAAACAACTGCATAAGATGGTGTTGCTCCCATCGCGGCGATATCACTGAGATTGACCGCCAAGGCTTTATGCCCAATTTCTGCTGGAGTATGGATGCGTGTGTCAAAATGAACCTGATCAACGATACTGTCCGTACTAATCACCTGAATTGCTGTAGCAGAGGCTGCCGGGAGCACTGCGCAATCGTCACCAATTCCACAATCCTCTGCAGACTGTTGTGATAGTTGAGTATTCAACCAGTCAATAAACTCTGATTCCATAAGACGCTCTGGTAGCAAAACGATAGGCTACAACTACCACCTATGGTAACGATCGTATAGAAAGCCGTAAATTCGGCCTACTTCGCTTTAAAGAATTCACCGAAGAAGAATTCGGAATCCCGGTAGATATAAAATGTAACCGGCCTGCGACTCGCAACTACCTCGCTATTAAGGATATATTCCAGGTTGTCGAGGCTAAGTGTTTCCCATTTGTGAATCGCCAGGAGCACGTCACCCGCTCGAATTCCTTCGGAACTGGCGGGACCAGTGTTTCGGACTTGGAGAACTTTTAATCCGCCTTCATATTTATTCTTGCCAGGCAGATTTCTGAATGAGATTGGCAACACGCGAATCCCAAGTTCATTCCAGGCTCGATTACTTGCTAATGCCTGGTTGGGAACATCTGATCCCATACCGAACCTTAAAGACATGCGTTCGTCATCACGTTTGATAGTTACATTGGAGGTCGTAAAACCGGATTCAAGTAGGTTTATGTAAAACGACGAAGCCCAGGAGATATCGGAATTTCCAAAATGAGTAATGCAATCACCGTCACGTAAGCCACACTTCGCTGCCAGACTTTGTGGGGCGACGCTACTGACATAAATCTCTGGAGTACGATCGGAAATCTGAGTCTCTAGTTCTAAACCTGTAGCAATCCGTTGTTCCGCAGCCTGTCGTAATATGCGATTGGTAACCTTCATGGCGCGATCCATTGGAATTGCAAACCCAATAGCCAGAGCGCCGACACGTACGGCGACGTTGATGCCAATGGCCTCACCATGGATATTGATTAATGGACCGCCGGAGTTACCAGGATTGATACTCGCATCTGTCTGGATTAAATCCTGATAAACCTGTTCTTCTGTCACCTGAACCTGCCGCTGCAAGCAACTGATAATCCCCTTAGTGATCGTGTCCTCATAGCCGTATGCATTGCCAATCGCAATCACAGTTTCACCAAGTAAGAGGTCCGAGGATGTTGCGAGTTCCATGACGGGGAATGGAACATCGCCCTCGATTTTGATGACTGCTAAATCAGTTTGGGAATCGACAGCTATGATTTGAGCGGCAAAGTCTTTTATATCTAAGTCCGCTGTTCGGCTCAGTCGAACCTGAATTCTGTCGATTCCGGAGATAACATGGTGGTTCGTAAGGATGTACCCGCGGGAATCAATGATGAGCCCTGTTCCCATCCCGTTCACTTCGGGATTGTTATCGGCAAGTAATTGCTGCGGCTGATTAGCAGGCTTGCGACCACTGATGTTTACAACCGCTGGGGCCGCCTTCGCTATAGCTCGAACCACGGTGGTTTGACGCGCCGACTGCTCATTGATGCCCTGGGCAAGACACACCGACGCCAATAGGATGTAAGTCGTCACTGTATAGACGAATTGAACTAAATATTGCCGATACAAGGTGTTATCAAGCCAGTTACTAAGCCGCAGAATCGTTAATAACTGTATTTTCGGCACTTAGAGCGACGCGATTGATTTAACGAACCGGGGCGCGTTAAAGTCTACGCAGTATCGCCAGCTTCTCTGTTTTCACTGTCGGTGCGGATGATGTAGCGTAGGAATTGAAATCCGATGAAAAGAGCTAATGGGTAGACTGGCCAGAGCCTAATCCAGAGCGGTGCAACCTGGCCCTCTGCACTTGCATTGGTTTCCAACGCAGTAAGGTGTTGATCGCGAGTTTCAGATATTTGACTGATATCAAAAGCGGCAAAGACGGTAATCATTGATAAAACGAATAGTAGGATGAAACACCCTGCGGTCGACATGACACCTTTGAAAGAATCTGCCTCGGTTGGATTACCATCGAAAATCTCAATCCGCCGACCTTTTCGCAAGGAGATGCTGATCAGTTCAGCTGCTTCTCGAATGCTTGCAAATTGCACCCAGGAACGGTCAATGACATCGTCAGCCACGAGCGAAGTAAGGGAATGCATAAGATCCTGCGCATCGTTTAGTTGATGGTTGTAGTCTACCTGGATGTCATCCTGATGAAACGATGTTCCTTTTTGGTCGGTTTTTGCTTTTGCCCAATTTAATATGCAGCCGGCTTCAAATTCCACGTTGATCGTGAGGTTGCGAATATCATCATTGACACGACCTCCCATCGCAAAGACATATTTCGGCATACCTAGTTCAGGTTGTAAGAATAGAAGGTCATGAGTGAGGTGCTCATAGACGCCCAGCATCGTGTCGTCTGGTAAGTTTGCGTTTCCATGCAGTATGGTGGTAGCGAATGGAGTGCTACCGGCCGGTGGTGTTAATGCACAAAGTCGGCCACCAGCATCAACCCGGATCATCTCCAGTTCATAGGCGAAGAGGCTATCGGCGTCGGGTTGGACGATAGCCACTGGAATTTGATTTTGGATGAGAGTGCGTAGAACCGCCTGATTTCCCTCTGTTTGCTGGCTGGCATTGAAAATGACAACATCGATAAGCCTGTTAGCCAGGACGGCCTCCCACCCGTGCAAATCGGGTGAAGTGTAGGATGCGACAATATCGAGCGTTGAGTTTGGCAACGCTTTCAGGATCTCAAGCGGGGCACCAAGGATTGCTGCTCTAATTGGCGTTAACGGCATGTTCGGAATCCTTAAAGGCGACGAATGTGGAAACCACCATCGACATTAATGCGTTGTCCTGTTGTAAAGGTAAGTTCACCTTTGGCCAATAATCTGACCGCTGTGGCGACATCATCCGGTGTACCCCAACGTTTGATAGGACTCAGTCCTTGTTCAATGAGGTTGTCATATTTCTCTTTGACCGGGGCCGTCATGTCACTGGCAATAACACCCGGACAGACTTCGTATACAAGAACATTCTCAGCAGCGAGTCTGTTGGCGAATAATTCGGTAAGTGTTCTTAAGCCTGTCTTCGCGATACAGTAATCGGCCCGATTGTTAGAGATCGCATAGGACGAGATTGAGTTGATGTTAATGATCACTCCGGGCCGAACACGCTGCTGGCCAATCATGTCCTTAGCGATAAGTTGCGACAGAAAGAAAGGGCCTTTAAGATTCGTGTCAAATACGAGATCCCAGGACTCCTCGGTTGCCTCAAGTATGTCTCGACGGCCTTGGGAGGTAATGCCTGCATTGTTAACCAACACGTCGACAGAGCCAAACGACTCGATTGTGAAATTGCGAAGTATTTCACGCCCTTGCTGTTTTCCCACATCGGCTTGGCAAATCTCTGCGATTCCCCCCTGATTACGAATGTCGTTCGCCACCTCTAAGGCGGCATCACGATTGTTGAGGTAGTTAATGACGACGCGGTACCCGGAGGTTCCCAGACGTACCGCACAAGCAGCGCCTATGCCGCGAGAGCTTCCGGT
>CEUY01013460.1_pt1 | contig 14116 bp, 13 predicted proteins | sample 361481 | NCBI WGS metagenome assembly CEUY01 (sample SAMEA2622737, study PRJEB7988) | marine metagenome | isolation source: saline water (ENVO:00002010), including
AGGGAATGAACGTTGAGTGTTGGTTCATTATATGAGCCAGCTAGTCTTGCAGTTCCCACCACAGACTCCACAGGCGCTTTGACCCGAGAATAGAATGCGGCATCGGATTTGAAGTACTCTGACGTTAATAGCACACGCATTACACAACTGATGTTGAAATCGGAGTCGAAATATTCATTCATCATGGCCTTTATCAATTTTTCACCGGCTGAGTTTATTTCGTCTGAAACAAAAAATTGGAATAACCTGGTTGATATAAAGCGGGCCGTCGCTTCTTGCCTTACGATGATCTCCACTACTTCTTCACCATTGAAGGTACCCTTTTGATCCAGAAATTCTTTAATTCCCGTGTCGTGATCGTCAGCTCTATATTCGTAGTGCCATGCGATCCGTCCGTACGGCCATATTGAATCCTTGCTGGCTCGCATAGCCATGTAATCGGCATTTTTTACAGTCCATCCCGTGAAAGCTCTTGCGCATTCTTTTATGTCTTGCTCACTGTAATTACCTATTCCCATAGAAAACAATTCCAAGAGCTCACGGCCGTAATTTTCGTTTATGGCTCCGTTGTGGTTTTCGTTATTATCTAGCCATATGATCATTGCGGGGTCTTTAGAAAGCTCGATTAAAAGATCTTTAAAACTTCCGAGACCATATTTTCTGAACATGTCAACTTGGTTCAGGAGGACGCGAGCTTGGTTTAACTTAGAATAACCTGTAGCAAAAAGACCATGCCAGAACAATGCCATCTTTTCTACTAATGGATTTTCCGTTGTGATCATACGATACATCCAATAAGCTCCAGCTTCGTCTAGTTGCCGTAATTCATATTGACCCACATGGTAACGGCGGATGATGTCATCAGGTAAATGACTCGAACCTTGAGGGTGGAGGAGTTTTTCAACCGTCTGGTTGTAACCTTGGGTACTATAGTCTTCCAACTCCTTTCTCGTGGCCGTAAACCCGGCCCGTCTCATCAAATGTGCCATAAGCCGTAATTGATTTTTGCTTTCGTCAGCATTCATTGCTTTTCCTCTTTAATGGTGTGAAGGTACTCGAGTTCTAATCGATCCTTATTTCCCTTTGAAGGATTATCCACCAATTCTATGTTAGACATAATTAAAGTGTATTTAACCACAATATCAAACTCGCTATATCCCAGGGGATCTTAGAAAGATCATGTTGGTCGTGAAATTGAGAGGCAAAGATCTTTTGAGATTCGTATTTATGTCGTCTCTCACCTATTAGTTCGTAAGAAAGATTCAAAATGTCTGTGGAAGATTGTTTAGGTACCCCGAACCCAATTTTCTTCGCTGACAATGTTTCTGGTTCGAGAAGCCCTGACACTGATTTTTTCAATGATGATTTTAAATTGTCTTTGTCCCATCTTTTAGAGGGTGCAATTGAAAACATCAATTCGATGAGTTCGTGGTCCAGGAGAGGAGGTCGAACCTCGAGTGATGTGCTCATACTTGCCTTATCGACCTTTACCAATATCTTATTGGGTAGATATGTTTTAAAGTCCAGGTATTGCGCCCGGGTGATTGGGTCTATTTCAGGTTTCCAATGTTCCCGTAGACACCACAATTCATCATAGTTTTTAAACTGAGAGAGCCAATCTTTATCCAGAAAAGTTTCCTTTTGTTCACGGTTGTATCTAGTCACCAACCGGCTGTATCTTTCAAGGGGAGTAGAGTCAAGGTACGATGCCCATCTGGCACGGGACGTGTTTTTCGAGGCCTTTGCACCGATCAACTTTGACAATCCGGTCAGCCATGAGCGTGGAGTCTTTTCCAGCCAATGATGGCGCATCCACGATTGATATCGGTGGTACCCTCCGAATATTTCATCGCCTCCGTCACCTGACAGAGCGACTTTTACATCTTTCGAGGCCGCCAGGGAAACGCAAAGCGTGGGTATCACTGAGATGCCTCCTAAAGGTTCATCGAAGGTGTCGCAAAGTCTTTCTAAAACGCGTCGTGAAAAAACCTTTTCGAAGGCCAAGGATGAGTGGTTCGTAGCGTAATTTTTGCGAAAAGAATTGACACTGTCTATTTCCGTTTCTACCTGGTTTCGAAAAAGGATCGTGTATGTTTTAAGCGGGTTTGGATTAATCCTTGAAGCTAGAGCGCTCACTACGCTAGAGTCCAATCCTCCACTTAGAAAACTACCAACTGGTACGTCACTAACCATATGTGTTTCAACAGATTCAATAAGTTTTTGATTGATTTGTTCTGTCGCTTGTTGGTCACTGATATCTTGATAATTATTAAAAAGAGGAACATCCCAGTAGGACTGAGATCTTAATTCTCCATTTTTCAGTGTTAAATAGGTCGCGGGTCTTAATTTGTTAATGTGCAGGTGTGTTGTTTTCGGGGCGGGAATGTATCCATAAGTTAAGTAGTCGTATATGGCACTATGATCGAGTGTATGAGGAGTTTTGGGATGCATAAGAATCGATTTTATTTCCGATGCTAAAATCATAAGTTTACGATTAGGATCCCAATAGTAATAAAGCGGTTTTATACCGACCCTGTCACGCGCTATGAAAAGGGTCTTTTTATTGGTGTCCCATAAACCGAAGGCAAACATGCCTCGGAACTTAAACAAACATTCGGGACCCCATTCTTCGTAAGCGTTTAATACTACTTCGGTATCTGACGTAGTATGGAATTTGTGCCCAAGTGCGGTGAGCTGGTTTCGTAATTGTTTATGGTTATATATCTCACCGTTAAAAGTTATCCATAAGGACTTGTTTTGACTAGCCATTGGCTGGTTCGCTTCTGTTGAGGGATCTATTATTGCTAGGCGTGTATGGCCCAGAGAGATATTTTCATCATTTATGGTATGAAAACCTAAATTGTCGGGACCTCTGTGTGATACACAAGCAACCATAGGGTGTAGAATGCTTAAGTCATGATCCGCAACGTCAGGTGAGTGTATGCCTACTATTCCACACATGTCTCTATTCTTATGAAATTAGTTGGGCCTAGAGGCAAATTGTTAAGTCCTTCAGTATATATTGAAGACCGATCTGTTGACATTTCCTTAGTGTATACCTCTTAATGATCAAATTCTCTATAATATAACTCACTGTTAGTGTCACCTCTGTTGTATTTAAGCGTCACTACCAAGATTTAACTATGGGGAAGTGTCGGAATTGGTAGACGAGCATGACTTAGGATCATGTGCCGAGAGGCGTGGGAGTTCGAGTCTCCCCTTCCCCACCAATGATTCATGAATTGACACTTTGTTTAGACTTCCTTAACATGATTTTGGGTCGTGCTAAGCGGGGAGTTAGCGGTGTCCTGCACTCGCAATCCGCTCTAGCGAGGCTGAAATCCTCTTCAAGGGCTATTTTTAGGAACCTCTGTTCTGTAAGTTTGATGTTGAGATTTGGGCCCCACGCGGCGAAAGCCTGCGAACTCCGTCAGGTTCGGAAGAAAGCAGCGGTAAACAGTGTCTTTCGGGTGCCGTGGGAAAACCTGATTCGAGTCGGTTTACAAAAAAACGTTTCTGTTGTGGTTCGACGGGAGGTGCACGGCCCAAAGATATAACATGAAATCCGGACCGTCATATATTCCAATGGAAAAATATTCCCCAGCAAAAAAACACCTTGGACAACATTTTCTTTACGATAAGAGAATTCTAGCCAAGATCGTGAAAGCATGTGATCTCGTCCAAGATGAAAAGATACTAGAAGTGGGTCCCGGGCGTGGTCACCTAACAGGCTTTCTTGCACAAACTGGTGCTGATATTACAGCAGTGGAGATAGATACTGACTTATACAATGGGCCACTTCAAAAATTTCATACGACGGCCAATGTAAATGTTCTATTTGGAGATGTAAGAGATATTGAACTGGAGGATTTTTTTCCGGGGCCATTTCGCTACAAGTTCGTAGCCAACCTACCATATAACAGTGCTACTAACATTCTCAGATATGTGATATGCCGAAAGGTTAGACCTTCTAAAGCAGTTGTTATGCTCCAAAAAGAGGTTGCACAGAATATTGTGGCGAAAACAGGAAAAATGGGGATTTTGGCGACGCTTTTTCAGACTTTTGGAACAGCTAAACTCTTGTTTACTGTTCCGCCTTCCTCCTTCAGGCCAAAACCCAAAGTGACATCTGCTGTTATATCACTTGACTGTTTTAAAGAAGCCTTGATTTCGATGGATATGATGGACGATTATTTTAAATTCATAATAGCCGGTTTTTCGACACCACGAAAACAACTGCATAATTCGCTTTCAAATGGTCTGAAAACTTCCGCTACCTTCGCTAAAGAAATATTGACGAATTGTGGGGTAGTTCATACCCGTAGGCCTTCATCTTTGGAAGTTTCGGAATGGATTTCAATTTTTAATTATCTGAAAACATGCGGTTCGGATGAAATCAAATGCTTCTTCTCAAGTGCACAGAATGACAATCTCTGATATCAAAATATATTCCCCCGCCAAGATCAATCTCTCTTTAGAGATCTTGAGGAAAAGGAATGATGGATTTCATGAAATAAAGTCCATAGTTCAGACTGTTTCCTTATCAGATATTATTGAAATTAGTTCCCATGAGAACATTGAAGTAAATGTTCTTAATGCTTGTATACCGATGCGTGAAAATATAGTAGTTAAGGCTGCTCAAACGCTCCAGAAATTTACAGGTTGTTATAAGGGGGCAAAGATAACCATTAATAAAAGAATTCCTTTGGCTGCAGGGCTTGGAGGCGGAAGTTCGAATGCGGCAACAGTATTGATGGCATTAAACGGACTTTGGGATTTAAATTTGCCTCATGAACAATTACTTTCCCTTGCGAGTAAATTGGGGGCGGACGTCCCTTTCTTTTTAACCGGAGGGACGGCTTTTATAGAAGGGAAAGGGGAAAAAGTTCGTAGCATCCCTAATAGCAAGGAAAATTGGTACTTTATTGTAGTACCTAACACACAAATGGTAGATAAAACCCGAAAAATGTATTCTTTGTTAGACGATGCTTCTTTAACGAAAGGTTTTTTGACTAGGAAATTGGAGGCTCGCCTACGGATGGGAGGTGATTTACCTTCTGAATTGATGTTTAATGGCTTTTACTCCCCTTCAAAAGATGCATTCGAAGATTTGCCTGACTTTGTAAACATATTGCAGTCTTTAGGCGCGAAAGAGACACATCTTTCGGGGAGCGGGCCGGCCCTGTTCTGTAGGATTGCGAATGAAACAGTTGGACACGCGATGAGAACTCTAGCTAGGCACAAATACCAGATCGAAGGATATGTCGTTAAATCTGTAGGACCCATTTCAACCAATTTTGCAAAGCAAAATATTAAATGAATGCAATTATTGCGGGATCAGCCTCAGGATTACTTTTCTCATCTTTATTGATAACCGTAGGATCATTCATCTTATTTTTTTTATTTAGAAATGGACATCCAAGCGTGGTCAGTTATTTCACGGACATAACGTCAACGAGAGTGATATTAACAATAATTTTGGCCTTAAACCCTCTTTGCGCAGTAACAGGGGTTCTTTTCGCACTTGCCTTTACAGTTCTCCATAAAGGCCTCCCACAATATAATGGCTTGGCGAATAATGGGGTTTACTTCGGTATTGTTGCAGTTCTCAGCTTGCTTCTTTTTGCACAGACGTTGATTTTGTTAAAAACGCTCCACCGATATTACCTAGCCTTGGGGGCCTGTTTTTTGCTTATATTTGGAATACTTATACCCTTGTTGCTATCTAGGTGATTGCACAGACAATAGTTGAAAATGGATTGTATAAAATGATTATTCTTCTCAGGAGATTTTCAATTGTTTGTGCTTGACCTTCATGTTCATACCGTTAAAGGAAGTAGCGATAGTAGCCTGACAGTGGATGATTTAATCACAGAATGTCATAGAATCGGGTTAAATGGTATATGTTTAACCGAACATTCCGGAGGGTGGTTAAGGGAAGATATTGAAATAGAATTTCAGGATTCGGGCCTGTTGGCGATTGGTGCAATAGAGGTTAATACAAACCTTGGTCATGTTTTGGCCATCGGAATTGACCAATATACTAGCGGCATTAATAATATTGAAATTCTTCGGAAGGCAGTCGATGACGAAGGCGGGCTTTTAATAGCTGCTCACCCTATGAGAAATTTGTTCAATAAACCCCCTTACAATCAAAACATACTGTTTAATGATTGGAAGCCACCGCCACAGACGATACATGACGCCGCATCCCACGAATTGTTTGAGATCGTGGATTTGATTGAAATAAGCAATGGTGCCAATACGCAGCAAGAAAACTTGTTCACCTCCCGAGTGGCTGACTTCCTGGGAAAAGGAGGGACGGGAGGAAGTGATTCACATTCGAGGGAGGGCATAGGAAGTAGTGTCACCGTATTCGATAACCCGATTAAGGATAGAGATGATTTGGTGAGCAACTTAATTGAAGGGCCCTTCTATGTCGCTCAGGGTCTAAACAAAAATGCTCTAAAAAGATTTCCTTGACCCTACAACGAAGAAGTAAGGAACGCATTGGGATACAAGTTTTGGTTAACCTCAAGCATTTCAACTTTTCAAATTAATTGAAATAATGACCTTCACATCGGTGTTTTTCAGTATTTTAAAGCTTTAAAATAAAAACAATCAAAGTAGCGATACAGTGAGCTAAAAGGCATGATTGGTTTTATTTTCAGTGATATAAGCGTACCAGCTGACACGAATGTGTCACTTCAAGAGATATCCGGTGATATTTCACGTGAAATTGAAAATGAGCATTTTGAAACTGCTATTTCAAAATTTGCGTCGTTACGATCTGTTGATCAGGCCGACATTCTTGTTAAATTAAACCGTTCCGTCAGGATAAAACTTTTATCATTTTTAACTCCGAAAAATATGGGGCTTATTGTAAATAGGCTTGATCGGGACGATGTGGCGCTTATTTCACAAGAGCTCAATCACGAACAACTTTCCTTGATTCTCGATGAGGCTAGACCGGATATTGCGGCCGACATTTTGAGAGATCTTTCAGTCAATGAACGCGCAGAAACTCTTTCGGGAATGAGGGGCTCCGATGACGTGGTGCCATTAATGGATTATGAGGATCGAGATGCGGGGGGATTGATGACCCCTGAATTTATCGCTTTGGGGTCCACAATGACTGTAACTCAGGCTATGGACTTTGTTCGCAACGCCAGTTCCAGCGTGGATGTTGCTGAAGTAACATATATTTTAGTTGTCAACTCTCAAGAAGCTCTGGTTGGTGGATTAAACGTTTCTAAATTGGTCGTTTCTGAACCACACAAAATAATTGCGGAAATCATGCATACTGAAATTATTTCGGTAAATGCTGGGACCGACCGGGAAGAATGCGCTCGGATTATGGAACGTTATAATCTTCTAGCTTTGCCTGTTGTAAACGATCAGGGAAAGCTAGAGGGGATAGTAAAGATAGAGGACATGATTTATGTTGTCCAGGAAGAGGCAACAGAAGACATGTATAAAATGGTCGGGGTGGGTGAAGAGGCAAAACTGCTTGGGCCGTTTTGGAATTCTGTAAGAGGCCGGCTGCCTTGGTTATGCATAAATTTAGCGACAGCTGGCATCGCCGCTCTCGTAATCACTTTATTTCAAGAAACTATACAACAAGTTGTTGCCCTTGCGGTGTTTTTGCCTGTTATAGCAGGGCAAGGGGCCATAGTGGGAACCCAAACACTGACTCTTGTTGTTAGGTCGATGGCTTTGGGAGAAATAGATAAATCGGACGCCCGAATGCTACTCATAAAGGAATTACTTTTGGGTTTGGCTCACGGAGCGGCTTTGGGTCTTATTGCCGGGTTGATAGCTTTCCTTTGGCATGGTAATCAATATCTGGCGTTAGTTGTAGGTATCGCTATGTTGGGTAATCTGATTATAGCCGGTATCAGCGGTGTGATATTGCCTCTTGGCCTGAAGAAACTGAGAGTTGACCCTGCTCTTTCTTCCGCAGTTGTCGTCACTACTGTTACGGATGTGGTTGGGTTTTTGATCTACTTAGGCCTTGCAACTATGGCCCTTTCCTACATTATTGGAGCCAATTAGGCCAAGTACATTTTTCTGAAGACCTTTAGAGTGATAAGAAGATATTCTCGAATTTTATTTGTTAGAAAACTACTTAAAATAAAGGCCGTGATTGCTATAAGAGCAGCCAATATCAAGTCTCCGGGGTAGTGCACTCCAACGTATATTCTTGCTAAACCCATGAGGATGGAACCGCCTAACATAAGCATGCCCAATATTTTTCGGCTTTTCAATATAGGTAAGGTAAAAGCTAAAGTCGAAGCGAACGAATTTGCAGGTAAAGAGGAATCCGTCGGCATATAAAAGATCAGGTTTACGTCAAGCGTACTGAAAGGACGATCTCTAAATAGGAATATGTTTAATATCAGAACAGATAAGCTGGCAGAAGCCATACAGATCATCGATGTAATTACTGACATTTGATCTGACGTTCTTTCCTTAATATTTTTACCGGAAAACCATATAAACACCAAGATGCTGGCTAAGTATATTGGTATTAAATAGTCGCTCGCCAGGATCATCATGGGTTCGTCCAGAATTGAGTTCCCAGCGGTACTATTGATCAAATAGAAGAGTTCGTAATCTAAACCCTTTATTTTTTGAAGAAATATTTCCATCGTAATTTAATTAAATTCACATAAGTATCATGTTTAAGACATATGAATGAATCTGCCGCGCAATTGTGGTCCCTTAGATGTTTTTTACGATTCGTTGCTGAAGTAACCAAGGAGGTAACAAAAAAGCTAACAGATAAAGCGACATAGAATAAAAAGGCTTGTTCATTTCCATCAAGACCGCCTTTGAAGTCGTTTATGTTGCGGTTTGCGGTCGTAAAAAAGATAAGTAACCCGGTTATGATAAAACCCACGGCGAAAGACACATTGATCATCGGTCTTGAAAAGAAGCAGAAAAGATAAGTTCTGGAAGAAGTAGCTGCAATTTGTAGGACACCACTCGATACCAAGCTACAGCATATAAAATAATCGAGGTGGAAATTTATCACATGTAACCTTCCTCATCTGTTTGAAAGGTTTTATATTAATTTTCTGAATTATTAAATTGAAACGTTTGTACACCAATGAATGTAGTGAGAGTTTTCACCTCTTATTGCTTTTTGATATACATCGTTTATTTGTTCTGTGATGGGACCAGTTTTCCCAGAGCCTATGGTCCTGTTGTCTAATTCCCCGACTGCTTGTATATGGGCGGCCGTACCAGTTAAAAATACCTCGTCTGCGAAATATAGTTCGCTTCTCCTTATTCTGCGTTCTACGACTTTTGCATCGAGTTCTTGAGTAGCAATTGTAATTGCCGAATCACGAGTTATACCGGTTAAATTGTTGTCTGAAACCGGTGGGGTGTAAAGGATTCCATCGTTGATCATGAATAGATTTTCGCCGGAACCTTCAGATATGAAGCCATCCTGTGTCAACATTATTGCTTCATCAAATCCAGCAAGTGTAGCTTCCGTTTTGGCTAATATACTATTGACATATGTACCCGATATTTTAACCCGTGGCGGAACAATTGTGTCATCGACTCTACGCCAAGAAGAAGTACAGCATTTCAAGGCCCCATCAGTTTCGAGATAATCTCCAAAGGGCACCACTATAAGAGTAAAGTCACTTTCAACCTCTTGTAATTTAAGGTTTGCAACTAGCTCTTGGCTTTTGTAAGCAAGAGGACGGATATATAAATCCTGTTGGTATCCGCAATCTTTTATGAGATCGATAGTGATATTGCATAAATCGTCAACAGTTTGAGGAATATCTAACATCATCATTTGACATCCCTGTAGAAATCTTTTGTAGTGTTCTTCCATTCTAAATATGAACATCGATGATTCAGTTTGGTTCCAGTTTCCTCTTATGCCTTCAAAAACTGCCGTTCCATAATGCAGAGCGTGTGTCATCACACTGACCTTGGCTTGGGATATAGGAACTGTTTCACCACGAAAATATGCGAGAGCATTTGCCATTTAAATTTTCTCCTCCGAAATAAACATCGGATACATTATTAATTTATCGTTCAATTTATGCTTAAAATCGCTGAAGGATTGGTGATTCTACTGCCAGAAGTTTTCCTTTGACAATTTTTATCAAACATCATCAACCGCCCCAATCTAGCATTATAACTTCCACATTTTCGCCCTTGCCTTTTACTTCCATATTTTCAGGACAAATAGCGAGTCCATCTGCTGTAGCCATAGATGTTAATACGTTTGAATCTTGGTTGCCAGTCAATTGGGCTTTAAAATTGTTCCCGTCCCTCCTGACCTTAACCCTTGCGTACACTCTTCTGCCATCGAAATTATGAATGTCATTTTCCAGTATTGCATTTATTTTCATGAAGGTTTTAGGTGGTCTTCCCATCATTTTATTAATCGCATGGATGCAAAATTGTTGAAATGCTACAAGTGCGCTTACCGGGTTTCCTGGTAAACCTATGACTGGCACATTTTTCCCATTTAATTTCCGTAAGGTGCCAAAAGCTAGGGGCTTGGCAGGACGCATACGGACTGACCAAAAGGCTAGATCACCACGAGAATTTAAAACATCTTTTACAACGTCATAGTCGCCCTTAGAGACACCGGCGGAAGTTATGATTAGATCACTATCAAGTGACTCCGTTATTTTGTTATTTAATGTTTCCAAATCGTCGGTGGCTATTCCAACGGCTCTTGGGGTAGCTCCGCATGACTTAATCGCAGCCACTAAACCACTTGTGTTACTGTCATATATTTTGCCTGGCATAAGCTCTGAACCGGGATCTACTAGCTCGTTTCCCGTTGCTAGCACGCTAATGATAGGACGCCTGTAGACCTTTACATGAGTGCGCCCCAAGGAAGCTAAAACGCCAATGACAGGAGGAGTCAAATTGGTCCCCGCGGATATGACTTTATCCAATTTTTTTATGTCGCTTCCCCGATTTCTTATGTAAGTTTCTGGAGGGAGCGAAATTTTTATGCCAATTTGATCCGTTGAAGTAGATGTTTCATGATCCATTTCTGTAGTTTCTTCAAAGGGTACGACAGAGTCCGCTCCTTCCGGTATAGGGGCTCCAGTCATAATACGAATGGCCGTGCCGGGACGGATTGCAAGTGATGAGACCTCACCGGCTGCGATGGTTGATATTACGTGAAGGAAAACAGGGTTTTCAGGAGTGGCCTTTTTAATGTCTTTTGAAATCACGGCATATCCGTCCATAGCCGAGTTGTCGGTTGGAGGTATATCCAAAGCGGAAAACACATCCTCCGACGTAACCATGCCTATGCTATCTTCGAGTTGGGCATTTGTTGTGTCAAGGACGGAGAATTTAGAAAGTATTTTTAATAATGCCTCTTCAACGCTCAGCATGTTGGGGTGTTGGTGGCTATGATTTTGATGCGGCATATTAAATTTCCAATTGTTATTTACATCAGCCAGTGAATCTTTGCTTAACACCTAGTTGTTTGGCTAGACGACTAAGGACATTTTCCTGTGCTTTATCGATTTCAACGGCCCTAAGGGTTCGTTCCATTGATTGATAAACGATTCTGATAGTAAGAGAAGTGTTTCCCTCACCTATTGCCTCATCCTTATAAGTGTCCAATATATAGGCAGCAGTCACGATTTTTTCAGATAAAATGATTTGGGTTATTTCTTTAGCGGTAACAGTATCTTTTCCAATGACGGAAAGATCCCGAAATGAAGAGGGGAATCGACTTCCCCTGATAAATTTCTTTGGCTTAAGACCTGATCTCTGGTAAACAGTGTCGAGATTCAGCTCAAACAAAAATATTTGTTGTTCTCCCAATTCAAAATATCTGTTTACTTCATCACTTGTAAGCCCAATCCATCCAATTTGGGCGCCATTAAAGTTAATAACTGCCGTATGGCCTGGTTCGAACCCTTCTTTTTTGGTTGGTTCAAAATTTAATTGACCTGAAATATCATTAAAGCAATATTCAAGAATACCTTTTAGGTCATAAAAGTCCATCCAATCTTTATGTTGAGCCCACAATGACTCTGTTTCTCTGGGTCCTGATATCAGCCCACATAAATTTTCTGATTCATTGGGAAGGCCACCTTCGGCATCCTTGAAATTTTCCGAAAATACATGTCCGATTTCAAATATCCGTATCCCAGACTCGAATGTTTGCGGGCGGTTGGTGCTGAGAGTATATAAGAGGTTAGTTCGCAATGAGGTTCGAAGATATTTTTTGGTCGAATCCATTGGGTTTGCTATGACAAGAGGCTTTCCAACTCCTTCTAATGAGCCTGTCACTCTTAGTCCGGCTAATTCTGAAACTGAATAATTTATACACTCAATCATGTTCGCGGCCACAAGGTTGTCTCGTAGGGATTCGCGGATCCGTAACTCAGGATAGTATTCTGATTGTGTTACGTCTGCATCCAAAGTTTTGGATGGTAAATTGTTATAGCCGTAAATCCGAGCGAATTCTTCGACAAGATCGTCTTCAATTTCAATATCGGACCTCCAATATGGAGGGATCACCCACATGCAATTTTTGTCCGTAACAACCTCTTTACCTTGGAGTTTGGATTCCTCAAACCCAAGAGATTGCAGGATTTGCCAGACTGATTTGAGAGCGAATTTGGTCCCTAATACTCTCTCGATCCTGTCTTCACTTAGAAGTATTGGCTTTGGTTTATGTTTGCCGGGATAGTGATCTAGCTTGCCCTTTGAGACTTCTCCTCCAGTTAATCGATTTATCAGAAAGGCAGCTCTACTCAGAGCTATAGGAGCCAGTTCAGGGCGTAAATTTCTTTCGAAACGGTAAGATGCTTCGGTATTTAGACCCAAAGTGGTGCGGGTTGATCGTATGTTTGTGCTATTAAAATTGGCGGATTCTAGAAATATTTCGGTGGTTTGTTCATCAACTTCACTATTAACTCCTCCCATAATGCCGGCTAACCCAATTGGTTTATCATCATTCGCTATTACTAGCATGGGCGGTCTCAGTGAATGGGTCTGCCCATCCAATGTTGTTATCTTTTCACCTTTGTGGGCTTGCCGAACGGAAATAGTGTTCCCTGTTATTTGCGACAAGTCAAAAGCGTGTAAGGGTTGTCCCATTTCCAACATAACGTAATTAGTTATATCGACTATATTGTTGATGGGGCGTTGCCCACTTTTTAATAGAACATTTTGCATCCACTTCGGGGAAGGTTCGACTACGATGCCTGATATGCATAACCCAGTGTATCTGGGGCATAGAAACGGATCATCAATATGCGCAGAAAACATTTGATCAATATGCTCTCCGTTCGCCGGGTAATTTATTTCGGGGGCTTTAACCACGTTACTAGTTAAAGCTCCTATTTCATATGAATTCCCCATTATTGAAAGACAATCCGGTCTGTTTGGAGTCAATTCTATTTCTAAAATTGAGTCCCCAAGGATTTGTTTTAGTGGGATGCCCGGTTTATTGACCTCCGTTAAAACTAAAATTCCTTCGTGGCCCCCATCAAGACCTAATTCAAGTGCGGAGCAGATCATACCTTGTGATTCTACTCCCCTGATTGTTGCAGGTTTTAAGGTTTCCGGCGACCCTGTTTTTGGGTTTATGATTGTGGAACCTGCTTTAGCAAAAGCTATTAACTGCCCGACCTCAATATTTGGCGCTCCGCATACTACTTGAATAGGAACCGCATCACCGACATCGACTGTTGGTAATTGTAGCCGGTCTGCATTGGGATGAGGATCAATCGATATGATTTTCCCACACACAACCAAATCGTCCTCCCAGGTTTCTCCTATAGTCTCAATGTTGCCAATTTCAACCCCTCCCATCGTCATCAGGTGTGCGATGTTTTCGGGAGTTTCCTGAAACTCTACGTATTGTTTAATCCACGATAAAGGAATTTGCATATTTAATTAACTAACCGAGTTGCTTGATGAAATCAAGGTCGTTTGCGTAGAAATCCCTGACGTCTTCAATACTGTGTTTTAACATAGCAATTCTTTCTGCCCCCATTCCAAAGGCAAACCCGGAATATTTCTCCGGGTCATAACCCACTCCTCGTAACACTTTTGGATGAACCATCCCTGCTCCCATTATCTCGATCCAACCAGAGAA
>CEUY01203568.1_pt1 | contig 14099 bp, 20 predicted proteins | sample 361481 | NCBI WGS metagenome assembly CEUY01 (sample SAMEA2622737, study PRJEB7988) | marine metagenome | isolation source: saline water (ENVO:00002010), including
TCCAATTACTTTGACTATATAGAAGCCTCTGGCGTATCCAGCCTTTTTTGTCCTTGCGTCAATCCCGTGGAGGAACAAAATCCCCCGCCCACATTCCTCTTTTGGCGGCTCTGGCTTTATCTTCTTTTGGAACGTATTGCTTGGAGTATTTGCGGTAGGCAAGGGCTAAACCTTCATACACCAGCCTTGCATTAACGTTATAGCCATCAACAAAGCAATTGGCGATGAGCCCTCCATAACGGTCTTTGGCCTCCACGATACATCTGACTTCTTTGGTGTAAGTCCAGTTTCTTAAGGTTTCAGCAGCCTCATAGCCACAACGTCAGGTAATACCCGCTCCTTTTCCGGTTTGGTCATTTTCTGGAGTGTCTATGCCGTTAAGGCGAATCTTGTTATCACTGATGGTGATGTTGTCACCGTCTACAATTAACGCAGTGCCTAAGAGGTCAGCGCTGGCAATACTGCTCGATGTCAAAGCCATCGCAACTGTGATTAGTTTCTTCACTCCCAACAGCCCACTCATACCCTCTAACTATCTGCCCTCTCGACACAACACCCTCGAATCCCACTCATAAATCCCCGCTGGCCTAAATGTTTTATTGGGTCACACCCAGATATATACTCGGACCCGAAAAAACCCTCCCAACATCAAAGAAGCAAGATTTTTGTCTCCAAGTTTTTCCACGGCTTCATGACATCCAAAGGGGTGCTACCAAAATCATGAGGAGAATAATCTCTGTAACCTGGCCGTCACTAGTATTGACCGTATTATTCTCTGCAAGTTCGACTGCCGGTGCTCAAGGATTGAATGACTACGATTACTATAAACGGGTCTCACCCGGCAAAGAAAAACTCATCCTGCCTGCCTATAGAGGCGTTCCGGCAAAGACGCGAGTTTTAATGAAGCGGGCGATCACGCAGTCATACAAAGCACTTGGGAAGCGCCCCATTGCAAACACCTACGCACTTTATTGGCATACGAAGAAATCCAACCTTCGGAAGGTTGCTAAAAAATGGTGCGCCGTCGCAGGTCGAAAAGGCCCTCACCTGAAGCGTTGCTTGACTGAAGGGGGCGGTTGGGATAAGGGTTTTAAGACTCCTAACATCGCGAGCGCTGTCTTTGAAACTGCTACCCGGAAAGGTTTGATGGAGTCCACTCAAGGCAATTGGAATGATTCAAACAAGAACTTTCACGCAAAAACTGCAGCTCACGAATATTTTCATGTCTACCAGACGATGATGCAACATTACTTTGAGAAGGAAGACAGAATCGGGATTCCAAAAAAACAAACCAAAGATGATATGCATTTGGGACCGGTTTGGATGGTCGAGGGTGGTGCAGACTACTTTGCCTACAATGTGATGGGAAAACACAAATGGCGGGATTACGAGGAATGGATGGAAGAAATTCTTGGGGAGGCAAAGGATGAGATTTCTCGTGGCAAGAGGAAGGGAATAAAAGTGATTCTTAAAAACTACGCTACCGATGCGCAGATTGACAAAATGAAAGCTAAGGGATTCTATGCCCACTTCCAGTACGACGGCGGCGCTTGGGCAATGGCTTATCTGCGTTATCTCACCGGAACCAACAAAGGCGTATTCACGAACTACTATAAAGATATTGCTGAACTCGAGCGTACCTGGCGAAAAAAAGGGAAGATTAATTACGGCTGGCGAAAGTCCTTCCAGAAAAACTTCCGTATGACGGTTGACCAGTTCTACACTAGGTTCAATAGATTTATGAAATGGCCCACGTCGCGGCAAATGAAAATCCTATCCCGCCCTTTGTCTTAAGATATGAGATTCTAGGCTCCGTTGATTTATATCCCTAAATATCGTCCCGACTTAGCCGTTTGGCCGTATTCATCTCACACGAACTCGAGATATATTGATCATGCTAGGGATAAGAATCAGTCTTCAATCGCAACTGCCTGTGCTCTATTGCTGTCAGGTTGTGCGTCTTTGCCCAACGTTGAGTACGGAATCTACGTCTCTCCCGATAAGTAGCAGCATTGGCGCCGCTACATCTGTCGCTCCTCGCGAATGACATTACAAAAACGATCAAAGTCCTGAAGGTAGGCAGCCTTTCGGTCATCAGCGAGCCACGCCGAAGCGAAACCATTGCGCATAAACCTGATCATAGTTTCCCACGACAAATCTCCTGTACGCTGCGCCTCAGTCAGCGTCTGTGATAGCCAGCCTGTTCCGAACTGAGCTGGATCGTCACTATTAAGCGAGATTAAGACACCTCTTTTCAGAAGCGTCGTCATCATGACTAGATCATCAGGCGAAGTCTGTGACTGAAACGCATAACGCGTGGGGCATCCTGTCAGTGGAATGTTCTGGTCGACCAGTTGTTGAACAACGCTGTCGTCCTCAAGCGCATTCAGTCCATGATCTATCCGTTCTACGCCCAGGATCTCAATGCAGCCACGGATATGCTGAATGGAATTGGGGATGTGGACGTCGCAGTGTGACGTAAGCCTATACCCGTCTTCTTTGGCGGCTAAGAAGACCCCAGCAAAGATATCGGGAAAGTTGGGGCGCTCCGGGTTATCGAGCCCAACTCCGGCGATCTGATCTTTATAGGGTCGAACTGCATCCAGGATATCAAGCGCTTCTTCAGCTGACCTATCCCTCTGAAAATTCATGATCCATTGCGCCTCGACACCAAAATCTCGGGCGCCGGCCCGAGTTCCAGACTGCATGGCCTCAAGCTGTACCTCAATGCCAACGCCGTGGCGTAGGCCTACCTGGGGATCAAACATGATCTCAGCATAAACAATGTTTTCAGCCTGGCAGCGCTTTAGGTAGCCATAAGTCATGTCCTCATAATCCTGCCCCTGGCGCAGGACATTACGACAAATATCCAAAGCCTCGATAAAACTGTCGAGGTTTTGTTTGGGGTCAGACTTACCTGTATTCTGACCGGATAGGATGTCTGCCGTAGACATGTAGGGCAGCACAATACCGTTGCGGTCGGCCATAGCGAGCAGCAGGTCCGCTTCAATCGTGCCCTCTATGTGCACATGCAGCTCTGCCTTAGGCATAGCGGCGATGAATTGTGCGATCTCACTCATACCGGGTCACAAGGACCAGAATTAACTCCCGGTGCCAACGTGCTCATCACCCAGTGTGGTAACGTTTCGGCGCCTTCCGCATAGGGCAATGTCCACTCTTCCTCAAGGATGACTTCAAATCCAAGACGCTGGTAGAAGTTTGCCGCGCCCATGTTTTGGGTAGTAATCGTGACCAGAGCCCCGGCCGCCTCTGTCAGCAGCGCTTTCATCAATCTTGCCCCAATTCCACACCCCTTTTGATCGGGATGGACACCGACACCCCTAATCTCAAAAATACGTCCGTCGCCTGCAAGGGCAGCATGAGTTATGCCGCTCCAGGCGCGCTCATCGGAAATGATCGATTGTTTAACTAGTACGATGAGTCGCTGATGATACGAAGCGGGCACACCGGGCAGAAACGTCTCCATCTCCTCAGGGGTGATGGGTACTTCTCCGGCACCGGCAGCAATATCACCCCCATGAAGAGGATCCAAACACGCAAAGGCTGCTATCCGTCCATCCTCATCAGTGCACCAACGCAAAGCCTCAGATTTCCAGTTGCTCCTAAACTCCGCTGCAAAAACGGCTTCAAGAATCCTGTGTTGTTCTGAACAGCTTAAGCCTGGCGGCATGATGGAAGCGCCGCGCGGGGCGACTCCCATCCAGGCTCCCGCGAGAAGCTCAATTAACTCGGTCGTCTCATCCGGACCTGGACTCCCATAGTGCATCGTGATGGGAAAACTTTCAGCCATAGTGGCCTACTGGTTGGCGACCATTCATATAGCCTCTCCTGCACACTTCTCTCACCTGACCGAATAAAGACTCATACCCTTTCTTATTAAGACCTAGTTCTTAATGTAGGCATCTGGATAATTAGTGAAGTAGTCATCCGAGATAGGCGTCATGACGCCACTTTCAATCTCTGCTCCTGCCTCTCTACGCTTTTCGGTTAATTCATCATCATCGCGAAAGGCCTGGATCGCCTCCATATTTGGGAACATCATCACGACGTGAAGCTGGTCAGGATTCTCTCTCTCAGTGCCTGCAAAGAGAAACTTGATTCCATGCTCTTCCAACTTGCCATCCTGCTCATAGACCATTTTTTGCCAGGTATCGAATCCTTTGGTAATTGTGATCTGTCCTTTTACCAGTATTGCCATTTTATTTTCCTTGTTTGTTTATCTTTGTTTAAGGTTGCCTGAGTTTCATGAGTCATCAAAGACTACAGTGAAGGCCGAAGTGCGTCATACGACTTGCATCCGAGAATCCGTTATTCGGCGGGCTACTTCTGGAGCTAGAAGAGGTACAGCAGCAGTACGATCGCGAGACCCAAGCCCGTTACCCACAGCATTTGCTTATCACGGCTTCGCATATCCGTAACCACTCCTCATTGCGAACGCAACAGATTCCATCCTAAGCAGAAGGGCCAGAACGAATGAACCGGGCATTTTGACAATTTTCAATTGTGGAATACCCCCCATATAGTTTTGTCGCACCTAGACTATCTCATCCATAATACTGATTCAAAGTCGTAGACGGAATAGCCTCTGGGTCAGGTCCTGACATTGCTAATTTATATTATTCCTCCTTCGCATCTTGAAGCTAATGACATCCTTCTGGCTCGCTTCCTGATATGAGCACGTTGAGTCGGCCAACCACATCGGCGTTCTTTGTTCTATTTACGCTTGAGCCGCTGTATAGATCCATCATTGTGACCGTAGTGCCGCTGATGGCTCTGGAACGCTTCGGGTCAGCGAAGGATGTGAGTATCTTCTTTTTCGTACTCGGGATACTCGGCGTCGGGATGAGTCTCGCTGTGCCCTGGCTTGTCAGACATCTCTCCCGGCGCGGCACCTTCTGGCTTGGTGTTGGCGCTGGCGTGGCCAGCATGCTGCTTTTTATTCACAACGACCTGTGGTCTTTTTGCGCCGGCATGGCGCTGCATCTTTTTGCCGCCTCCTGTATAGATGTCACGCTTAACCTTTACTGGATGGAGCACGTTCGGCGCCAGGACTTTGGTCGCATCGAACCCGTGCGCATGTTCTTCCTCGCATTCTCCTGGAGCATCGGACCGTTTTTAGGCGTCTACCTGCGCAATACGATTGATCCCGCAGCACCCTTTCTCGTTGGAGCTCTCGTGATCATATTGCTCGGCAGCTTTTTTCTATACCGCCGCTTCTCTCACAGCCTGGTAACAGGCGAAAAACATAATCCTGTCACCAACCCGATTCGTTATTTACCGAGATTCTTCTCCCAGCCTCGCCTAACGCTGGCCTACCTGTTATGCGTGGTGCGTTCCGGATGGTGGACAATGTACTTCATATACGTACCGATCTTCTGCGTCACAGCGGGATTGGGAGAGACCATGGGTGGAGCGCTGGTATCGCTAGCGGTTAGCTTCGTAATGATGACACCTTTACTCCGCAGCACAATACAACGCTTTGGGATTCGGAGAGTGTTGTGGGTCGGCTATGCCGGCGCTGGATCAGTCACCATCGGCATCGGCGCTTTTATCGGCATTCCGAATGTAGCGGTGATACTCATTCTGCTGGCAGCCCTTTTCGCGGTGCTGTGCGATTCGATTGGAAATACACTCTTTTACCGTGCCGTAAGGTTCTATGAACGCTCTGCCATGGCCACCGTGTTCATGAGTTATCGGCCCATCTCGGCCCTGGCATTCCCCGGCGTCTATTCGGGGGTGCTCGCCATCTTCCCCCTACCCGCCGTATTTCTTCTGACCGGAGTCGGCATGCTGGCTACCAGCCTGATGACCCGCTTCATCCCCGCCCGGATGCGCTAAGGTCGCCGACCCGCAGCATCTCAGGTCTGCGATTGAGATTCTCAAGTTGTCCATCCGCGTTTACACTGACAGAGTCGAATAAATGTCTTGCGAATACTTCAGTGGGTGAATCCCGCAGATCCTGTGACACCTCAGCACCAAACAGGACCGACGTACAATCTGACTTAGAAACAGCACTCTGTCTAGAGTTGTTCCCGTGCGTATTTGAGCAGCCTGATCAAGGCAGGTCGGATATCCTCTGCCTTCGCCAGAGGTTCCAGGAAAGCCACTCGGACTTCGGATACCCCATTCGACCCCTTCGCTGCCAAAGAAATACCGTTCTGGTCGAAATCCGTCATTTCAGCGGATAGGGCATCGGTGAGCCCCGCAAGGGCTTTCACATAGACCAGGTTGGCATCGGAATGATCGTCATTCATGTGTGCGATGACGCTATCTTTAACTTGATCGAGACTTTCTTCCAGGCTCATATCTGTCGCTAGAACGTCTTAAAGCTTACGCCAGAGGGCTCACTGATATCGCGGGTCGGCAGTTCCTGCATCACTGAAGCGCGCTTTTCATCGGAGTAGTCGTGCCAGTCAATGATTTCGTCCATATGGCGCTTACACCCTACGCAATAGTAGTGCTCGTTGTATTCGCACACACTCACACAAGGAGTTCTGACCCGCATATAGGAGTGTTGCTGGCTCAATTTTGATCTCTCATGACTTGGGTCATCCCACGGTGGCTAAATAGTTCAATGATGATCCCGCAGATGGCGGATCTTGTTCTGGGTCCAGTAGAACGCCACCTTAGCCCAGTGATTGCCTAGCGCGCACCCCATCGCCAGTCCAACCAAAAATGCGGCCAGCGCCCAGACCATAAAACTTATATCCATTACTCGATTGCTTATCCTATAAATAGTCGCAACGCGACGAATAGACCGATGGAAATGACCACTGCACCTACGACAAAACCAGGGCTTGAAAAAAATGAAGGCTTCTTACTCATCTATCAGGTCGTCTTCCATAGGAGGCGAGGCTGACCGAATCCAATAGGATTGCGGTATTCATCCAAGTCCGTATGCATCCACCAAAACAGCCTCAAGATCAAACCGCGCTTCATCCCGGCGCAATATACCGGTCTTGCTATTCCCTTACTCATTGAGGGCACCGTCCTTGTCATACATTTGCTGGTAGGTCGCGTCGATAAGTATCACCTCAGAGGATTCAACGACTTGTTTCCAATGACCGGTTTTCTTCGCGCATTTGTGGTGCACGAAATGAGCATGAATGTGCGTTCCTTCTAATTTTTCGACGACTCCGCAAACTAAGCCCCGCTCCTCGTCGTCAATCAGCACCCATTGCCCTGTTTCGGGCAACAGGTCCTGGGCCGGCTGGGTGATCTCCAGCACCTTGTCGGTACTGATGAATTGACGAAATGTGACCCCATATTTTACGACCGCCTCCTCATTATCGAAGCGGGCCGCAGGGTTATACCACTCGGACAACTGCAAAGGCCTTTTGCCAATCACCCTCCAATCAAGCTCGCTTTCATCCCATATTTTGTCATCAACATCTTCAACCAAATAACGCGGAAAGATGCCGACTTGATCTTCCCTGACCTCAAACACCACGAATTCGAGTTCTTCTCCTTCGACCGTAACGATATCACCACGCTTTGGCAGGGAAGCTTTCATGAAGGCCTGAGGGAAGTCGCTGACAAGTTATGGCTTTCGTTAGAAAAGGGGTTTATTGAGCGCTCTGCCATTAGGCCTCTTCTCGGTTTGCACCAGCCAAAAACTGAATGTCTCCAAGATACCCCACCACTCCAGCTCCAAGATTGGTATACGACATTAACCCCATCTGGGCCCGCACCAAATCTCCGTCGTTAAGTGGATACGGGTGTAACGTTTCAAGATCCGGACCCAACACTTTTGGTTGGTCAGGACGACGTAACTTGATTCGCCATACTTGACCGGCCTCAGTCTTGACGACTCTCAGCGGGCTGGCTCCGTTTTTCGGCATCAGTTTTTCAATCTGCTTGATGAGCGGCCGAACCGCTTCGATGACAGAAAACTCCAAGGTAATGTGGTACAGGGGATTTCCTGACTCACGGGTTTCCGGTTGGTCGACAAAGGGATCCCGAAGGACAGCAGGCGGAGTAATGAGTTGGGTCACGAGAGGTGTTTCTTCCTAGCCGGTCATTAGGCGCTGCAAGGCCCACAAGTGTTCATTGGCGCTTTCGATCACGCGCGGCTTCAGGAATCCAGCCACCCGGCAGGACAGTCAGACAACCGGCTGGAAGGCTGGCTGACGACTTCGCTGTGAACCTTGTCGTAGTAAACGTCAAAATTGTAATTCGGGTCCGCCCTATCAGAAACGATCCTTCCAGATGATGCCAAGAGCTCCTCCCAATCCTTGCGTCCATGATTCTCGATCACCCAGTCAATATGCTGCTCGTAATCGTTTTCAGGACTCGTGACCACCACATAGTAGGTTGCGCTCCACTCCTCTCCTTTTTGAATCTCTTTGACCGTTGGCTGATAGAATTGCACGGGATCGATTGCCGGACTCAAAGCTGGCTTGTAGGGATAGGAAAATTGAAGGCGGATGACTGTCTGCATGCGTCAATAAAAAATTTTGTTTTAGCTTTCCATCAGGAAATCCTTCTTGCCTCTGAAGCCCTTATTCAAGCAGCTGCCATGGCTCTGGTTCAGTATCAACGTTCGATAATTTACGGTCTAATCTCTCGAGTTACTGGCACGGTGTCTTATCCAAGCGCCTGGCTGCAAAGGCCAAAAGCAGGTCGCGGATCTGTCTTTGGGTTTTTGCGCATGCGCGTAACTGTATCTACACACTTAAGGCCAAGATCCTCAAGCCACGGCATCAGCCCCAGAGCGCTATCCGTGTCGATACGGATGAACTGCCCTGCTAAAGAGGCAGCAAAGTAGCGGATCAGGCTCTGGGCCTGAAGCTTGCTTTGCGTCTGGATCGGACCGATCACTTGACCTTTTCCAAACCGGCGCAACGCCGCGTAGCCGCAAACCTCGCCTCTTTCCCCGCGTACAACCGCCAGTCTGGCGTACTTCGCCAGCCATTGCACGAGCGCACTGCGGTCCGCAGCCAAGAACCTAGAATCCAGTTCAATAATGGCATGGGTATCTTCCGGCTTTGCGGGGCTAATCCGCCTATCGGGCAAACTTACGGGCGCAATCTCGCCCTGGCATTGGATAATCTCGCGCTCGGATTCAAAACCCAACTTTTCATAGAGGGGCACACCTGCTTTTGTCGCCGCAAGGCGCAACTCGCGACCGCTGACCTTATCCATGAGCGACGACATCAATTTGTAACCGATTCCCTGGCCGCGCTCAGACTGCCGGACGATGATCATATTAAGCAACGAGACATCAGGACCATAGTCGGTACGGAGGGCAATCCCGATCACAACTCCGTCGCGAAGGGCGGCCCTGCCCTGCGAAAGCGTCATCAGCATCTGCCAGTCTTCCAGGCGGTGCGGCCAGGTCTCAGCCTGTGAGAGCACCGTCGCCTGATCGAGATGATGCTGGGCTAAAGGGACGATCTCCACCAGGTCAGTCTAATCAGCTATCAGAGTGCTGCCATCACATCATCGTAATCAGGTTCTATACCAGGATGCTCGGCGACCCAATCATAAATAATACTTCCGTCTTCTCCAATTATGAACACGGCCCGGTTACACGCGGTATACCCATCAATGAAGGCAAAGTTCTCGAACTCCACGCCATAATCACGGGCAGCTTGTAGATGTAGATCCGAGAGAAGGGGGAAAGAGATATTGTTCGCTTCTGCAAATTTCGCATTGGCGAACGGGCTATCAGGGCTGATACCAAAAACGAGGGCCTGGGCATTGTTGAGCTGGTCGAGTCGTTCTTCAAACACACACATCTCCTGATCACAGATTCCACTAAACGCAGCAGGATAAAACGCCAGAACAATCTTTTTCCCTAGATAATCGGAAAGCTTCACTTGCTCTTTTTGCGTATTGATCAAGGTGAAATCCGGGGCTGTCTGGTTTAGTAAGGCCATGTGTTTTTCTCTCATTAGGTGTCAATAAACCGCGCTCTCGCCTGATCATCTTCCGGGACTGTTTAATGTTCCGGCATTAGCGATCGCTGCTTTTTCCTGAATGATAAGCCCACAGCTGGAAAAGATGTAACTGGCCAAAGGCTCTCAGCAGTGGAGCCAAATCTTAGAAAGTCCGACCCAGAGATAGATTTCTTCATTAGTGAGGCACGTTGTAATTAATAAGCAAGGCCACTGATCATGAAATGGTGCCCACCCGGGACAAAAAGTACGCTTTCTTTAATAATGAAAAAATTGTGCTATAACGAATGGGCAGATAAAAAGAAATAAGCATAACCAAGGAGATATGACATGTTGGGTGATCAGATAGGCACGATAACGTGCACAACAACCAATAAGCCGCTTTCTACCGAAGGCGCCCTGCCAAAATTCGAGACGACGGCTGAAGGGGCCGGTACGCTGGCAGGCGCTCAGGTACAAACAATCGCTACCTATTCCTCTAAAATGAGAGCGGACGGGACGCTGTACGGGGAATGTCCTAACCAGGGTGTGATTATGGCTCAAGATGGAGTCGCTACATTCAGGGCAACCGGAATGGGCACCTTTACGGCTGATGGCGGAGCCACCTTTCGAGGTGCGGTCTACTTTGAATCGGCAGCACCGTCACTGGCAAGCCTAAACGGTCTCTGTGGCGTCTACCATTGGGATGTCGATGGGGAAGGCACCGCAACCTGGGAAATCTGGGAATGGAAATAATACCCACCAAGCAGTCTCACCCATGAAATACATAAACGGAGGAAAAACATGGCTTCATTAGAAACAAAATCCTGGTCGAGCCCAGATGGTTCGATGACACCTGACAAGACCCATGCGGCAACTATTAACTTCGGCGGGGTCACACTCACCAAAGCGAATATGCAGCCGGGGTGGAAATGGTCTGAGTGCATTAAGCCCCACGTTGGCACCGAAAGCTGCCAGGCGGGGCATGTCGGGGTGTTGATCCAGGGTCAGATTCACGTTGTATCTGATGACGGATCCGAAGTGACGGTCAAGGCAGGAGATGCCTACTGCCTCGCGCCGGGCCACGATGCCTGGGTCGTTGGAGAAGAACCGGCGGTTGGCGTCGAGTTCTCCATGGACAACAAAGACTTCGGCCCGTGGACGCACGGCGACGACTAGTTTAGCTGGCGGTCCAGATCGAAAGATAGAAAGAGCCCCGCTTCGGCGGGGCTTTTTTCGGGCGGCTCGCTATTCGTTATAGTAATTTGGCATCTGTGCCCGACGGTAAGTTGTTGCGCTTCCTTCTTCAATCGCTCTGCGAGTCTCGGGCCAGCTCTCATTGCCTTTTCTGACGTTGCGGTTGTAGCCCCGTAGCCACCGTAGTCTCACGTCCTTGTTGACGTTGAAGTAAAGCCCCTTGGCGTCGACTGTCCAGCCGTTGTCAAAGTCGACCTCCACCACTTGACCCCCGGTCATCGCCATCGCGCACCATCCGCCAAACTTCGGCGCAAATCCTTCAGGATCCGATAGAAACATGTCTTTGTGTTTTTCGTTTGAGAAGTACCACCTGACGCCTTGCCAATCCGTTTGACGGGCATCAGTCCCACGAACTGCCATTTCCAGCACAAAGTAAGCGACCGGGTCATAACCCCCAATAGCAGCGCCTTGTGCATTTGAATTGAAATAGTCTCCTGCATGGCTTGAGCCGCTAAACAAAAACACAAAGAGGTATATATAGAGGCGACTAGCCATCAGACTCCTGCCGTCTCGAAGCTGGACAATGAAATAAAAGCGTTTACCCTTCAGATTGAGGTGTCGAGCTCTCGAGAATAATTTTCTTAGCTTATTTCCTTGCACATCAGGATAACGTCTCCGCTATCTTGAGAACCAGGAAAATGAACATACGGTCTTCGATCCACCTCCACAAAACCATTTCTTGTGTAGGCCCGCAAGGCAACCGAGTTTACTTCTTCCACCTGTAAAGCAACGCGGTTCGTCCCCGCCTCTGCAGCGATTCTGGCTGCCTCATCGAGGAACTGTCTGGCAAACCCTTTACCCCGATATTCCGGCAGGATCGCAATGGCCTGCAACATCCAGGCACCACTGGCCACCTTTTCGAGCTCTACGCAAGGCCGAAAACATTCAGGGACAGCCTCCAGATCCCTGTCCGGATACGGGTCACCGACAAGAAATCCGAAGAAGGCGCCCACAAAATTTGATTCCAATTGGGCGACCTGCCAGTTTTTGAAATAAGCATCGAATTTGGCATCAGTTCGAATCTTCTCTCGGCCGTATTCAAAACAGGATTGCCCCTGCACGACCTCCTGGCTCCAGAGATAAGCGGGCATTCTTCTGCCCGCCATATCCCGAATCAAGGTCAGGTGCGTACAGTCGTCTTCTGTCGCCGTTCTAAATTTCAGTTTATCTCCCATCAGACGCACCTAACGGTGTACATTTCGTTTGCGTTCATCCTTCCGCAGCGAACCCCGACCCAAAGAATAAACATGCGCTACTCACTGGCATTCTCGACTCTTGTGGGCGCGGCAACATTGGCAAGTTTCAATGGGGTCTTTATCCGAGCATTGGGGGACATCACGGATTGGCAGATTGTGTTCTGGCGACACCTGCTAGTCGGATTAATGTTGTGCGTGGGGCTTGCCGGGTTCTACAGATCGGGGGTTGTCAGTGCGTTCAGAAAAATCGGTCGGCTAGGCATCTTCGGTGCCACTGCGTTCGGGCTTAGTTTAGTCTTTCTGACCATGGCTCTCCATACATCACCGGTCGCCGATGTCATGTTCACACTGGCAGTTATTCCCATTCTCACCGCCTTGATGGCCTGGACGGCATTGCGGGAGCGTATCGAGAAAGTAACCTGGATCGCCATGATCGGTGCTGCCATCGGGGTTGCATTGATGGTCGCAGGTCATCTGACGGGAGGCAGCATTAAAGGCGTCGGCCTTAGTGTGGGATGTGCCGTCACGGTTTCTATATTTTCAGTCATTCTGCGTTGGGGTCGCGACCTCGACATGATCCCTATGTTTGCGATCGGCAGTCTCATCGCGGCGGCAATTGCACTCCCCTTTTCTTTTGACAGGCTCCCGCTGAACAGGGAGAGCATCACTATCCTTGCCTTGTGGGGCGGGTTGATCTCGCCGATTTATTATTCGCTTTTTGTTGTCGCCTCGCGACATATCCGCGCAGGAGAATTGATGCTGGTAGTGCCTTTGGAGACCATTTTAGCTGTGCTCCTGGCCTGGCTAGTGCTGACCGAAATTCCAGGCACCAACACCCTGCTCGGCGGCATCCTGATCATTATCGCGGTAAGCGGGATGGCTATTTACCGAATATACGAGCGACCTCAGGCAGGCTCTCCTAAAGAGTCGACGTAAATTTTGCTGACGATACGCCATTCATCTTCGATCTTAAGCAGATGGAAGTGATTGACGTAATCCGAGCCAAGCAAATTGGTTTCAACCAGGCCGGCGCTCGCCATGCCCCCAGCAATATGGATGAAACTGATCTCAGCCTGATATCCTTCCCCTGAACTCTCGGATGACGGCTCAGACTGGAGTTGATCGTAAAATGGTTGCGGTGAGCCAATATCCAACTCACTCCGGTAGTAGCCAGACATAAGCGCTTTTGGATGAAAACAACGTTTCAACAACGCTGTGTCTGCGGTAAAACTCGCTTTTATGTAGTTCTCTATGACAGTTCGCACTGATGCGTAGTCGTTGGGTGACTGCACAAGGGTTCCCCGGTAGTGTGTTTGTTTCTTCAGAGATCTTCCAAGTATCTTCGCCGTGAAAAAGGCGCTTCAAGCGCCTACGAGCTTGAATCAGTTAAGCCTCCTCAAGAAACTTCGGCTCAGGAGGTGCCATGACGCCAGCCGCTTTTTGTATCTCCTGCATCTCCGGCGTGGTGAAAAATGCGATGAAGGCTTCTTTTGAAGACGCGGTCCCGATTGCAACGGCATTGCCCTCATCATCAAGGTTTCTGTACGCGGTGGCGTTAATGCCTGCAGCTTCCCGGGCTGCTGCGTGGCCATCAAATGCCGTTTTCCATTGATCGAAATCGCTGACTTTAAGGGACACAATAACGGTAACGCTCATCTTGGATATCCTCCATAGTTGTTAATAGTTCAAGCAAGCCTAGCCAATGCCTCAATATGGCTTGGCCCTAAACCACAGCATCCGCCGATAA
>CEUY01150054.1_pt1 | contig 14095 bp, 17 predicted proteins | sample 361481 | NCBI WGS metagenome assembly CEUY01 (sample SAMEA2622737, study PRJEB7988) | marine metagenome | isolation source: saline water (ENVO:00002010), including
ATCATCATTTGGAAAATATGTTAGTAGAATTTGTTTTTCAGTTAATGGTGTTGGTTGTGCTGATATAATGTAATCAGATGGTTCAAGTTCAATAAATTTTTCTTTGATTAAAAAACTTAGAATGTCTTTAAACTCATTAACAGATTTTGTATCATTAGCCCACATTTTTGCATCCTGTTTTATCCAGAATGGTAATTCTGGAATAGGATCATTTGTTAAAAGGAATGATGGAGCCTGAAATTTTTCATTGGCATATATTACATCAACATTATAAATGCCAGGTACTGATTCACTAGAAATTTCAAATGTAACATAATTATCGCTGAGAGTATAAAGTTTGGATAATGTACCATCAGGACTATTAATGATAATTTGTGAACTAGAACCCTTTTTACTCAATTCCTCTGGAATGACCCATCTCAAATTAATCAAATCTGACTCAATACACGTTATACATTCAGGATCTTCTGGAATTTTGATTGTTTGTGGTTTTAATGTTTCTTCAAATAATGAATAATCAGAAAGTGGAGTGGCCAGTATATCTTGTTTAATTAGATATTCGATTATTAAGAAAAATTCTTGATTTGATAAATTAGAGTCAGCCCATAATTCAGTAGGAAATTTCAACCAAGCAGGAATACTTTCTTTTTTAAGTTGCTCCAATCTGTTTTTTTCTGTTTCAATATTTACTTGATTCTGTTTGTCGAATAATTCTTGAAGACGTTCTTCAAATGTTTTCATCTCTTCGAGTTCATCTTCATCAAAATTTTTGATTACATATCGTTTATTATTATAAAATTCGATATCATCTATTGTACCAATAATTACACCATCAGATGTATCAGTTTCAATCAATGGAAAAATTCTGAAATATTGTAGATCCTTTACATTATTCCAACCTTCAGTATATTGTCTTTCAATTAATGTCTCTCTCTCAAAGCTTTCATTAGAAAAAATACTTACTGTAAGAAAACTTTTCATTTTTCTATATTCAATCCAAATTGTTGTGTCTTTTTCTGGAAGAGATTTTTCTCTTTCAAACTGGCCTTTATCTGGTTCAGAATGCCATTGTAAATAAAATCCTAAATCATACATTAACATTATACGTGTCATGTCAACTCCGGTCATATACGCTGCACCTAATCCCCATTGTGTGATATCACCATGTGTAATGTCAGGTTGGCCAAAAGGAGTAGGTTTAGAAAAAAGACCAATTAGAAGTTGTGACCATGATGAATCTTTTCCTTGTTTAAATTCATCAAACGTTAATTTATAACGCAAGACCCAATCCTCGCCAATTTCCTCTCCTAGAAGTTTTTCAAAATCAATTGATGCTGATTCAAGTTGTCTTTCACCAGAAGCTAATGTGTTTGGTGAAAGATAGAATTTTCCCACACCATCTTCTATTTTCCAGTATGGATTATTTCCTGATTCTAAGCCATACCAATTTTTACTATCTTCAAAATTTATGACTATATCTGGTATAGCAATATCAGATTCTGAATCTTCATCTTGTGCATAGATAGAATGAACTGATGATAGTCCAAGAATTAACATAAAAAAGATGAGGAGGGGAGATTGAGTCATACATTCTACTAAATCTATTAAATTTTTTCTTTGCTAATAATCTTGGAAAATTCTGAAATAATTTTTTTAAAGTGATCATTATCTTCTGTATGTTTTGCAAATTCAATCATATCAGATAAAAATAAACTGTTTTTTACGAGTGATTTTTCACTACTATCAAAGTTTTTCATTAGAGGAATAAGATCAGATGTAACAATTTCTTTTTCAAGTTGTAGTTTGTTTGAATAAAATACTCTAATAGATTGACTAAATTTTTCATAAGCATCTTTAACGTGGTTATTTTTGTGCAGTTTCCTTGCATCATTAAGCAGTAATTTTACTTCAGATAGATAATCGTAATGAGATTCTGGTGACAACGATTGTACCAAAAGTTTTGATTTTCTTCTATTGTATTTTCTTATAATAATTAATCCTAGAATTGATGCAATTATAATTATAAGGGATGTTATAATTTCAAAAACAGGAATTTGTTGTTTTTCTTGAATTGAGTAATTTGGCTGAAAATTAGATTCTGAAATGAAATTTTTGATATGAGTTGTTTCTTGGAAAATCTCATCATTCTTTTTATTTTGTTGTTGCTTCATAGATTCATCATCTAACATTACTGACTTGGAAGAGTTTTTTTCTTTGTTTACAAATGTTTGATCACTTTCAGCCTTTTCTAATTCAGATTCTGGTAAAAACATTGATTCATCAACAATCAATTTTGGCATTAATGCACTTACGACATCAAATGATGTGGTTTTTACAGACTCTCTAAACATTTGCATTTCCTGTTCAGTTGTAAAATCAAATACATTTGGTGCAACATCTCTAAGATCTCTAACATGCTGTATCTCTAAATTATTTGAAAGTGGGTTTTCCCATTGTTTTGAAATCAACCTAGACAAATCATATTTTTTTGGTGTTAGCATATGATTTGGGACATTTTCAAGATTATTGATATCATAGCCTCTTTCATGTACAAAATATTCTAAGTTAGAATTAACATTTTCAGCATGTTTTTTTCCATCAATGTGATAATTGTTTTCAGTTAATGGATTTTGTAATGCATTAACAACGCCAAAATTTCCCATAATTACTTGTTCAGTTCTTGACCAGAATTCTGTCATATGTTCGGCATCAATTTTCCATTCATCAATTTGTTTGATAAGTAAATTGTTTAGTTCAATGCCATCATCTGATGAGATACGTATTTGATTACTGTTTAATGCATATTCATTTCCTGTAACAAATGATGAGGGTAATTCTTCTGGTGATGATGGATTTGGTTTTGGTGTAAATGTTTTATCATCATTTTTTGTTTTTTCGTCTAATAGAAGATCTTCATCTGATGGTGGTTCAACAAAAATCATCACAGTCTTTACGTTAGACTCTGAAAATGATTCTTGTGTGATTCCTACAAGAAATAATACTGCAAAAATTACTATAAATATTGATAAAGAGTTTGTGTCTCTCAAATTAATTCAAAATTAATTCTTATTAGATTCTGGACTAGAGGCAAGTTCAGAATTTGCTGGTTCGATGTGAATATGATTTATTATTGGTTCTTTTAGAACAGCACCCATACTAGTAGCATCTAAAACATATAATTTTAAAATATATTTGCCTGGTAATTGAGGAGTCCATTCTAATCCAACTTCCTTAGATTTTTTCTTTGTAATATTTTGTTTGTCTGTCATTCCAACATAATCAACTTCTCCTGTTTCAACATGCTCTGCTTGGGCAGCAAAAATAAATTGATTCTGAGCGTACGAAAAACTTACAAATGTTCCAGTAATGTACACTGTTTCACCTTCAATGAATGTTCTTAACCAAGGTGTTGCTTGATGTTTACTGAGTCTTTCTTTTAATTCAAGAGCATCATTTTCTAGATTAGCAATTGTATTTATCATTCCAACATATTTCAATGAATTTTCTTTCATTATTTCATGTGTTGGTTCAAATCCCATATTCTGAATACGATTAATTTCATGTTTTAACACTCTTTTTTGGATTATAAGGTCACTATTGATATTATTTAATTCATTAATGTTTGGTTTCGGGTATGGTAATACGCTGACTTTGTTTAGTTTTACTTCAGATAATGGTTGTGCTTCTTTGACTTTGGCAAAATTGTAAATGTCAATGTGATCACAATTGTATGGTTCTGTATCAATAGTAAAATCAGCAGAACCCATTGCACAGCCGCTTAAGCCATATGGTTTGGGCAATGTATAGTCTTTATAATGAACATAAATGTGGTCACCTGGCTGAGCATGCAATTGTGCACTTCCTCTTTCATAACATTCTCCCTTATAGCATCTAACACCACCTTTTCCAGATGTTTCATGGTCTCTAGAATTATCATCAGATGTTAGGAATAATGTACCATAGAATGTTTGATCATCAGCCTGCATAACCCACCAATCACGTTCATGACGAAGTTCTAACTGAATTCCACCCTGATCAGAATCAGACCATACATGAACTTCTACTGGTGTTGAATCCCATGGACGACTTGATACATCTCTATCTGATAATACCACCGAAACTTGTTGATCCATAGTAACAATATCATCACCAAATTTTACTTCACCCTCTTTCATAGTATAATATGCAGTTTTGCTGACAAATTTGTCCTCTGAATATTCCCATGCAATTGTAAATGCTCCAGTTCTGTCAGTTTGTATGCTACAAATTTTACTTCCTATTGCAGTTGTTAAAGAGCGGTCACTTCCTGATGTAAATTGTTTATTGTAATCACCGTTTATTACACCAAAGGAATATTTTTCAGGAAGTGCAATAAAGCGTTTTACTCCTGACAGTGAGACTGTACCTGCAAAGACACCAGTATCAGAACCAATTTCTTTAATTCCTTTCACTGCTGCCAGTGATGCATTATCAGGATTGGACCACCACTTCATGTAACCTGGATAGAAATCATTATCCCAATTAGTTCTGTCAGCTTCGAAAGTTCCATCATTTGAATTAGCGCCAAATTTTTTGTATGGAGAGTATATAGCAGAATGGTATGCACTTCCACCATTATCTGCAATCCATGATTGGTATCCCCACGCTGCACCTTCTCGTCCACCTTCATCCCTCCACATTCCAACTGTTGGACTTGCATCAGATGTACAAAAAATTTCATTATGTTGTTTATTTCCTATATAATCTGTTTTCAGAGAATCCTCATTAAATCCTGGTGCAAAAATAACAACATAAACTGTATCAGTTGTATGCCAATCAATATATTTTTCAGACTTCATACATTTTTGAATTACAGTGTTACGTAACTCATTTTGATCCTTTAGTCCAGGAGCTGTTGCATTAAACGAGTTTCTTCCATCAAAAATATAATTATAAGAACCAGCACCTTGTGAGGTATTTCCAAATGGATTATTTCCACAAAACCACATTTTAATTGATTCAGCTTCTGCAGTTCCATCAAACCCTCCATTATAATTTTCATAAGGAGTTCTTTGATTATAGCCTCCTTTACCATAATAATTTTCATCTTTAGTTGCTTTCTTAATTTCCTCTACAGGATTTTTACTTGGATTAGTCTCTTCAGATTTTGATGGACTTGGTGGATAATCCGTTGCAAGAACAGCAGGTGTTAGACTTACTGTAAAAACTAGTAAGAATGCAAATACAACAAGCAATGCTTTCATATACAAAAATTGCTTCCTTTTTGAATATATACTCAATAGTAAATTTAGGTTTCAAACTAGTACAATTTTCTAATGGACTATTCTGAAATTAATACATCATAACAATTATTTTTCTAATGAGAAAAGAAACAATTCTTCAAATAATTAAAAATAATCCTGGAGTTTCATATAATGAAATTAAACGAAAAACCAAATTAAGCAATGGAGTAATTTCACATTATATTTTACAATTAATAGAAGCCGGTACCTTACAAAAATTTGGAAAAACACGTTCAAAATATTTCCATTTTCAAGTCTCAAAAAATGATCGAAAAATAATTGTATTGTTACGTAACAATACTAATTTGAGTATAGTAAAATTATTAATTAATTCACATGCTATTATTACATCTGATGAGATCAAGAAAAAAATTAAAAAATCAAGCTCTACAGTTTCAGTAAGTTTAAAAAATTTACAGAAACTGGGTATTGTTGAAAGAGAAATTATGAATAAAAAATTAAAGATCACCTCTGATATTGGCTACCTGATAAAAAACAAAAAATATCTTAACATATTTTTGATTAAGTATAACATCCAAATTTAATCCACAGAACATAATTTATAATGGCTACATTAAATTCTTGTATGGCAAAGTTTCGTTATTGGAAGTTGACAATTGAAGATATGGAAAAAATAACACATGATGAAGAAAAAGTTCTCAATTGGGATATCAAATGTATTAAAGAGCCTGAAGATGCAGCTGAATTCTTTGGTGTTTTCCTTTATAGATCTGGTACACCTTTTGATTACCAAGCAAAAAAAGGAATAACGTATTATTATAATAACATTGAACGTGATAATCTCCCACCTATCACAAAATTCTTAAAAAAAAGATTTGGAGGAAATGAAGATGAGAAAGGTGAAAGAATTTTTCTTGTAGATTCAAAAGAGATCTATTCAGGAAAAGAAATTGCAGAACTTGCTAAAGAGTTACAAGATGAATTTTCTATTAAACCAATAATTACAATTGAACTTCATGATACTACGCAAGAAGAGCTAAAAGAATGGGGTTATCCAGAAGCAAAACTATTACCAATTCCTACCTAAAATTTTGAAACATTTTTGTTATAGTTAAATCATAATGGGTTTTAGATGTCAGAGACTAATGAGATAAACGTACACATAGAAGAATTACGGAAAAGAGTAGTTCGCTCTGTTATTTCTGTGTTAGTCATTACAGTTTTCATTCTAACATTTCATGCAACTCCAATAGATGTAATGGGTATTACATTATACTATCCATATCCTGAACCATTAGATAACATTGCTGCTCAATTCACAAATGTAATGAAAAATGAATTAGTTCCTGATAATGTTCAATTAATACAAACAGCCCCAGGTCAAGCTTTCTTTTCACAAGTGTACATTGCAGCATTAATTGGAATTGTTGTTAGTATACCAATTATTGTAAGAGAATTCATATCATTTCTTAAACCTGCACTTAAAGAAAGAGAAATTAATGTTGGACGTTCGATTACAATTCCTGCAATAGGACTATTTGTTACTGGCTGTGCATTTTCGTATTCTGCAGTAATTCCATTTATTTTAGATTTTCTTTATAAATATGGTGAATCAGCTGGGCTTGTAACATTTCTAAACATTATGGACTTTGTAACTTTTGTTTTACAATTCTTATTAGCATTTGGAATCTCATTTCAGCTACCTCTCATTATGTATGCAATAAGTCTATCAGGATTAACAGATGCAAAATTCTGGAGAAGAAATTTCAGATATGCAATAATTGCCATTGTAGTATTTGGCGCAGTAATTACACCTGATGGTAGTGGTGTTACGATGTGGTTTGTTTCATTACCAATGATAGCACTATATGCTGCAGGCATGATAGTTGTAGAAAGACAAGAAAGGCAGACAAACAAGCTTTAAATGAGAAATTGACAAGTATGAATCATGATTGAGAGTATTAGTAACTTCATTCCAGGAGGAAGTGAATGGATTATTGTAATTGTTGTTGCGGGCGTACTCCTATTTGGTGCAAAAAAAATTCCTGAACTTGCAAAAACATTTGGTAAAGCCAAGGGTGAATACAAGAAAGGGGAAATTGAAGCAGATGAAGAATTAAAAAAATATAAAGAAAATAACGATTAAGATTTTTCGATCTCTTTAATCATCATGTCATATAATTCATTCAAAGAGTCTTCATAGATATTCTTCTTTGAAAAACGAGAAGGTTTCACATCTAATTCTACAGAAACCTCAAGAACTGTTTTTCCGCTATCAATACTAAAGACTTCAAAAATTTTAGAGCCTTTAATGTCACCTCCAATTACTCTCATCTCATGTGAATTAGGTTTGTTAAGAAAATGTTTTGCCATTATCACAAATTCCTTATTACCCAATCTTAGATGTTCTGCAACAAGTGAGCTTTCATCACGTATAGATTTTATCAAAACTGATGGATAAAACTGAGGAAACAATATTTGAAAATTTTCAAAATTTGTGATTATGTTGAATGATTTTTCTAAATCAGCATTAATGGTTTTTTGAATTGTAAATTTATGCATGGCAAATCAAACTATAATTGGATTATTTTTTTTTGATTAATTATTTCCCCATCTAGTGAATAGATCATGTTCAATATTGAATTGATCTAAACATTTTCCAATAATATGATCCACCATTCCATCAATTGAAGTTGGATTTGTATAAAATTCTGTTACCGGTGGTAGAATGATAACACCCAATCTTGCTAATTTTAACATATTTTCTAAATTTATGGCAGTAAGTGGAGTTTCTCTAGCTACAAGAATTAACTTTCGTGACTCTTTCATGGTTACCCCAGCAGCACGAGCAACTAGAGTTTCATCATAACCATTTGCAATACTGCTCAAAGTTTTCATTGTGCAAGGAAGAATAATCATTCCATCGGTTTTATGTGTCCCACTAGAAACATTTGCAGCCATGTTATTTTCGTCAGTTACTTCTGTGGCTAATGACTCAACATATGCAAGATCGTGTTTTGTTTCCATAGGAATGCATTTTTTTGCCCATTCAGACATGATAAGATTTGTTTCTATGCCTTTCTCTTTTAGAACTTCTAAAATTCTAATTCCATAAATAACCCCTGTACTTCCAGTAATTCCTATTACAAGTTTCATGTAATTCTTCAATTTAGTATTACAAGATATAAAAGAATAGGACACTTTTACGCTTGAGACTCGTCTAATTCCTGAGATTCTTTTCTTTTATTCATCCAAATTTTTACACCTGCTGCACCCATTCCTGCAAACAGAATCATTCCAACAAGAACCATTTCTATACTCATGATTTTCTTAGAAAACTCTTCTAAATCAACATTTAATTTTCCTCATTAAATGAATCAATCATGATAAAAAGATCTGATATGCAAAAAATTGTTTCAAACTACACAGATCCAAAAATTGGCGTTTTAGGAAGTCATTCTGCACTTGAAATTATGGATGGTGCAAAAGATGAGAATTTTGAGACAGTTGTTTTTTGTCAAAAAGGGAGAGAAGTTCCTTATCAAAGATTCAGAAGGATTGCAGATGAGATTAAGATTGTTACCAAATTCAAGGATATGGCAAGTCCTGCAAATCAAAAAATGATGATTGACTCTGACACAATTATTGTTCCACATCGTTCACTTACAGCGTATCTTGGCTACAACATTTTAGAAAATAAATTAAAAGTTCCAATTTTTGGAAATCGTCGACTTTTTCAAGCAGAAGAAAGGGAAAATAAAAGAAATCAGTATTTCCTTCTAAAGAAAGCTGGAATTAGATATCCAAAAATTTTTGAGAATCCAAAATCAATTAACAAACCTGCCATCGTCAAAGTAATGGAAAAAAAAAGGCCTTTGGAACGGGCATTTTTTACTGTTACTTCATATGCTGATTATAAAGAAAAATCAGAAGAAAAAATCAAAAAAGGCATTATTTCTAGAAAGGATCTTGATAAAGCAAGTATTGAAGAACTTGCAATAGGCACATATCTAAATTTTAATTTTTTTCATACTCCAATATCTGAACAGATTGATTTCATTGGAATTGAAAGAAGATTACAAACTAACATTCATGATTTTAATGCATTGCCAGCAAAACAACAAATGGAAATAGATGTACCATTACAAAATATTGAAGTTGGTCATACTCCTGCAAGTATTAGAGAATCATTATTAGAAAAAGTATTCAAAATTGGTGATAAATTTGTTAAAGCAGTCAAAAAGGAATATTCACCTGGAATAATTGGTCCATTTTCACTTCAAAGTGTGATAACTAAAGATTTGGAGATGATTGTTTATGATGTTTCGTTGAGAGTTCCAGGAAATCCAATAGTTGCAACTACTAGCCCATATACCAAATATCAATATGGGACAACATTTGGTATAGGTAGACGAATTGCAATGGAGATAAAACATGCTATTGAAGAGGATAAACTCAAAGAAATTATCACGTAGTTTCTTCTAATGGGCTTTTTAACAAATTACTTCTAACTAGGATAGGAATTTTATAGTAAACCGCAAGAGCCACGGCGTCAGAAGCACGATAATTTCTCAAAACAATATCTTTTTTTCCAGTAAGATAGAGATTTGCACGAAGTGCATCCCCACTTTCATAAATTTTTACTTTGACTAAATACAATTCATTCACTTCACAAATATCTTCAAGCATTTTGTATATTGTTGGTACCGAATCCTGTTTTTCGTCAAGAAAACTTGCTATATGTCTTGAGACTTCTCCAGAAAAAGCTCTCATATGAAATTCCCTATCATCATCAGAATGTAAAATAACTAAACCTTCATTTCCATATGGATCGACAAATCCTAGATTACTTATTGTTACTACTTCATAATCAGGATCCTGTATTTCATCAATATTCATTCTAAAATTAATGGCTGCTTTACATGTTAAAAGATTTATTATGTTTTAGATTTGATCTAATATGAAAGAAAAGACTACCAAAGGTAGTCAAAATGAGAAAAAATTAATTATTTTAGGATTTATCTCAATTGGAATTTTATTTTTTATTTATGCTAGATTTGAATATCAAGAAATTACACCTGATGCAGTTGAATCAATTGAAAGATTAGGAACTGCTTTCTACATTCTTTTTGCGATTTCTATTGGTATGATCGGTATAGGTTTAAGAAAATTACAAAGAAAAATTGCCGCAGTAGGAAATACTAATGCAATATCTATGATTTGTAATAATACATTAGACAGAAAAGCAATTAAAGTTTTTGTAATCATCTTTATTATTTATGGAATATTTTTTTCCATGACATCTGGAATTTTGGTTTATCAACCAGAAGTAATTTTTTCATACCATTATGGTGCTGAAATTCCATCTGCCCATATCACACCATGTTGTGGGCCACCTGGATACATGCCAAAATTTGTAGTGTTCCTAACAGAGAATATTGGATTAAACATTGTGCCTATAAATCTACTTTTACAGATTATTGTTTCGTATCTTGTTGCATTAAATACTGCATTAGCCGTAAATGCAATTTCTATTACAAAAAAAACAGGCAGTATAGGAAGTATAGGTGCCACAACTGGACTTTTTATAGCCTGCCCAACATGTGTTGGTTCCTTTCTTTCATTATTTGTTGGTGCAACAAGTGCTGTGGCATTTACAATTGCAATAACAGAATTACAGACTATTTTTATAGTGATAACAATTCCAGTTTTAGTATTAACACCATTTATAATTTCAAGAAGAATTTTGAAAGCACAGAATAACTCTTAATTGAATTTTTTTAATTTTTCAATTACAATTTTAAAGATTTGATCATTATCCAAAAGAATACATGGAAGATTATTTTCTTCACATGCCTGACCACTCTCAGTATCCCGTGTAATGAGGATCATTTTATTTTCTTTTGCATAATTTATTACCGAATAGTCTGTATGTAATTTTATTCCTTCGTTACGTAATTTTTTAACGCTGTATGCATCATAACCTAATTCTTTTAATCGTTCATCCATACCATCATCCATTTCATCAATAAGAATTTTCATTTTAAATTATTTGTTAATTTTTTAATTTGAGATATAATTTTTACTTTTTCAGAAACTAGTATTTCAGGTTCTAATGTAACAAATAATGACTTTGTTTTTGCGTAGAGCACAATTTGTGATACATTTTCTCTTTCCACATTAACAAATCTTACTTTCCCTAAAGATTTATCAAATTCTTCCCTCATTCCTCTTCTAATCGTCACATCCTTACAGAATCTTTCTTCATTCTTAGTCTTTAATAATGAAGGAATATCATCTCGCATTTTAGATTTAACAATTTTTCCATTCTTGTTAAGAATTGCTATAAAACGGATCATTTTATGTAGTTTGAATATTTTTTTTGTAATTAAATCTAAATCGTTTGTTAACACATTTTTTTCAAAAATTAATCAAATATAATCTAAGTGTAAATTTTGAATATTTTTTATATTATTAATTTTTTCAGATAAATTTTAAAATAATTCTAAGTAGATAAATTTACCACTAGTTTTCTTATTGGATACTATAATTACCACTAGTTATGCTTATTAGGCACTAAGTTACTTTTTATCTGTGGTATACCTTAGGAAAAAAAAAGTAAAGGGTGTAAACTATCTATATTTAGTTAGAAGCAAATGGGATAAAATAAAAAAAACATCTAGACAAGAGACTATCAAATATCTTGGTGAGTCAACAGCTGTAACACGCGATGATATTCCAATAGAATATAGAGATGATCCAAAAATCAATTCATTCCTACTCCATAATACACCTAAAGATAGAGAAAAACGGGAAAAATTCATCGAGCAGTTAAGAGCAAAATTATTTTCTTCATTAACCGAAGGTAGTCTAAAGGATACAATAAGCATCTACGAAGCCTTTGTTACAAATAATTCCCTGGATCAGTTCTATGAAAGAATAATGACACCAGTGATGGTGCAGATTGGTCATTTATGGGCTGAAGGAAGATTATCAATAGCTACTGAACATGTTTCCAGTAATATTGCACATAGTCTAGTAAAAGTGATTGCTGAAGAAAATAAAAAATCAAAAAATGATAAAGGAAAAATAATTATTACAACTCCCGTTGGTGAAGATCATAATTTAGGATGTAATGTTCTAGATTCATATTTGATATCAAAAGGTTTTATAACTTTTAATTTATCACCTTCAACTCCTGCTGAATCATTAGTTGAATTTATTAAATCAGTCAAGCCTAATGCGATAATTATTTCAATAACTTTAGAAGAAAATATTAGATCTGGTCAAAGATTGGTATCTAAAATCCATAAACGCTTTACTAAACTTCCAGTTTTTATTGGAGGACAAGCATTTCTAGCAAAAAATAATTTGAAATTTGATGGAAACTTGATTACAGATTCACAAGGATTGGAACATATACATAGAATTATCAAGAAGAGATGAAGAAAAAATCTTCATTTTTTCCACGCAACGTTTTTGGGGCGTTCAGTATTTTATTTTTTATCAGTGGGGGAATAATCCCCATTCAAAACATCATAATTTGGGGACCTGAATTTGTTTTTAGGTATTTTATTTCATCTGATATCACTGCTGAAAAAATTTCTTTAGGTGTTATTGCAATAGGTGTCATTATGATTTTTTATGGAAAGAAAAAACAAACTCAATTCTAAGATGATGCTCTATCACGTGGATCCAACTGTAATGATCGATTGTAACATTCAGATGCTTCATTGTACCTTCCCAAACTACGGAGTGCCACGCCTTTATGATTCCATAGATCAGGATCATTTGGTTTAATGATTAATGCCTGTTCAAAGAATGATAATGCTATCTCAAAATCATCTTTTTCTAATGCCAAAGTACCGTTTTTGATTAAATCCTCTATTTCAGTCAATGATATGCTATAGTGTCACTCGAAAATAATCCCATCGTTCTGGATTGAATTTTTTTACAAAAACAACATTTTTGTCGTTTTCTTTTCTTTCTTCAATTACATCTCGCATAGCAAAACTAGTCATGAATTTGTAGCCTTTGGACTGGACCTGCATCATGAAAAGTTGTCTTAATTCTCTTCCTCCATGAAACCCCCAGTATCCATTTTTTATTGCTACAGGTTCCAAAAATACTGTATTGCCCTTTCCACGATTTCTATCTTCAAAATCTAAATCAAAATTATATTTTTCAAGTGGTCCACCTTTTGCAAATCCAATTATCTGGCCTTTTGAACTTCCAACACGTAGCATGTTAAGAATAGTATCAGGATCATTAATCGATTCAATGAAATCCTCTCTAGTAAATTGTAGTGGTTTGGGTAATTGCCTATAAATTGATAATAAAACGTCTGCATCATCTTGTGAGAGTGGATTTTTTTGTATACAAGGAACTAATGGTAAACTATCATATACAAATTGATTATAGATTTGAATTTCTTCTTGTCTAAGTTTCATAAAACCAACAATATTATCTAAAAAGTTCTTTCTCATGTGTTTAGGTAATCCATTAAGAACACGTTGACACATATCTGGTTCATTATTTAGCATATCTTCAAAAAATGAGACAGAACGTCTGACAATTAATGCTGGATGCCAACTAGAAGAATGTGCATTCATCTTAGCCATTTCCATGGCTTTATCAAAGTCACCAAGTGAATATCCTCCAATTCTATCAGCTATGGATAGAAAATGTCCAAGTGTTTTAAAATGTGCTTGTAATTCCTTATCATTTTTAATTTTAGAATTAAAAAAATAATTTTGAATTAATTTTTCACCGCTTATTTTAAAGTCATCTTTCCATGGATATATCGTTCTACTAATTAATGCACACACAAGATTTTGATCAACTTCAGCTGA